>Ga0209772_10000033_pt1 | contig 30014 bp, 20 predicted proteins | sample BogFormECP03_OM1_FD_188235 | JGI IMG/M metagenome (GOLD analysis project Ga0209772, IMG submission 188235) | Bog forest soil microbial communities from Calvert Island, British Columbia, Canada - ECP03_OM1 (SPAdes) (version 2) | ecosystem: Environmental > Aquatic > Freshwater > Wetlands > Bog ... | reverse complement strand
CTGCGGCGCCAGAGCGAGAATTGGCGCGGCGAGTGGGTGCTGCTGCAATACACCGCCCTGGCATGGTCGCGCCGCGGCCTGCCGCTGCACGCGCTGCGCGTCGCGCGGGTGCTGCAACGCAATGGCGCGCGCTTGGGCGTGGTCTTTCACGACGCGACAAGCATGCACAGCTCGCGGCTGCTCGATCGCGTGCGCTACCGCATCCAAACGATCACCATGCGCCATCTCTACGATCGCGCCGCGAAGAGCATTTTGACCGTGCCGCCAGACACAATTTCCTGGCTGCCATCGAGCCCGGCGCGCGCGGCATACATTCCCATCGGCGCAAACATTCCCGAATCGCTGGAGAAACGCGATTACGATCCGAAGCGCACACCTTACACAATCGGCATATTTACAATAACCGGCGGCGACGAGGGCGATGCCGAAGTGCGAGAGATCGCCGCGGCGGCAAAGAAGGTAAAGGAATCGTTGGGGGCGGTGCGCCTCGAACTTTTCGGCCGCGGCGCCGAGAGCGCGCAATCGAGACTCGAATACGCGCTGGCGGGCAGCGGCGTGGCCCTGCGCGTCCGCGGAATTCTGCCGGCGGCGGAAATCACGCGGACGCTGACGTCCTGCGATGCACTGCTTTGCGTTCGTGGGCACTCCACTTCGCGACGCGGCACCGCGATCGCCGGGGTTGCCTGCGGCCTGCCAGTGATCGGTTACGGCGAACCCGGCAGCGATCCGGCGATTGACGCTGCGGGCGTGCAGCTTTCGCCGTGGCGCAACGCCGAAGCGCTCGGCGATTCGCTGGTTCGCGTGCTGAGTGATGGGAAGCTTTGGCAGGAGCTGCATCTGCGCAGCCTAACGGCGCAGTCGGAATTTTTCTCGTGGAAGGCGGTAGCCGATCGCTACATGGAAGCGCTTGGTCTCGAAGGAGCGACGCCGTGAAGGACGGTAAGTATCGCGTTCTACATCTCTGCGAGCATCCGGTGCAGTACAACACGATTCTTTGGAATTTGCAGGCCCGGCATCCTAAGCTTGATATTCTCGTAGCGTATTGCAACCTGCGCGGCGCTCAAGCCGCGATGCATCCGGAGTTCGGCGTCGAAGTGAAATGGGACGTTCCGCTTCTCGATGGCTACCCCTGGATATTGATTCCACCGGCGAAGGCTCGCGAAAATGGCAGCGGGCGACCCGGATTTTTCTCGAAGGAACTTTGGCGTCTGGTGCGCGACGGCGGATTCGATGCAATTTACGTCGGCGGATATTATTTTCCTGAAGCGTGGCGCGTTCTGCTCGCGGCCAAGCGCCTGGGAATTCCGTATATTCTTTCCACGGATGTTCACGCGCTGGAAAGTCGGCGAGCGCGAAATCCCATTTCCCGCGTGATCAAGAAGGCCATTGTCGGACGCATCTTTCGGATGGCCGGAGCCGTGAGCACGGGCTCGAGCGGTGCAACCGCGTACGTGCAATCGCTCGGCGTGCCCGCCGACGGTATCATTCTCGGGCGCAATACCGTCGATAACAATTGGTGGGCCGCGCGTGCTGCTGAAGTTGACCGAATCGCTGTGCGTCGCGAGTGGAACATTCCCGCCGACGCGCTCGTGGCGCTTTTTTGCGCCAAGCTGCAATCCTGGAAGCGCCCCGGGGATCTTCTCGAAGCATTCGCCTGCGCGAATGTTCCGGGAAGCCATCTGGTATTCGCCGGGGACGGTCCGCTGCGTCGAGAACTTGAGCAGCGCGCCGGCTCCCTCCGTCTTTCGGATCGCGTTCACTTTCTGGGCTTCGTGAATCAATCCGGCTTGCCCGCGGTTTATACCGCATCCGATTTGCTGGTTTTGCCTTCGGATTACGAGCCGTTCGGCTTGGTGGTAAACGAAGCTATGATTTGCGGCTGTCCCGCAGTGGTCAGCGATCGCGTAGGCGCAAAATACGATCTCGTCCGCGAGGGCATAACTGGCAGCGTATTCCCCTGCGGCGACGTGAACGCGCTCGCTGCCACGATTCGCTCGCTACTTACCGATCGTCCGCGTCTCGCACGGATTAGTGCCGCTGCGAGAGAGCGCCTAAAATCGTGGACGCCTGAAATGAACGTCGAGTCGTTCGTCGAGACCGTCGAATTGGCGGTCAAGCGCAACCCCCGGATGGAAAAAAAGGTACACTAGTTGCACGCGTCACGCGCCGCGAACGATTGTGATGTAGGCGGTTCTGCGATGCGATCAGGCCGGACGTCGGCTCTGGAGCTTGGGCTTCAGCACAATCGAGATGCTAGCCAATCGAGAATGAATATTCTCATCTATACGCACGACTTTGCTCCTTCGATTGGCGGTGTGCAGACCATCTACACGATACTGGCGCAGGGGCTCGCGGATGCCAGGAGCCCGGTGAATGGCAGCCCCGCGAAGGCGAATGAAGTCACCGTGGTTACTCGAACGCCGGCGGGTACGATGGACGATTCGCGCCTGGCATTTCGCGTGGTGCGCTTTCCGAGCCCGCTCCAACTCTACAGGCTGATTCGCAGGGCCGACGTCATTCATATTTCCGGACCCGCGATTCTCCCCATGGCGATTGGGTGGCTGCTGCGCAGGCCAGTAATCGTCGAGCACTCCAGCTATCAAGCTGTTTGTCCGCTGGGAAATTATCTTCATTTGCCTGAGGGCTCGCTTTGCCCCGGACACTTTCAGAATCGCAACTATCTCGAATGCTATCGGTGCCAATCTGTGGAGATGAGCCGCGCGGCAAGCATTCGCAATCTTGCGCTGATGTTTCCGCGGCGATGGCTTTTGAAACGAATCGCCATGAATGTCGGCGTCAGCGATCACACCGGCCGGCGCGTTGGCCTTCCGCGCACGCAGACGATTTACCACGGAATCGAAGACCCGCTCGCGGCTGCGCCTATCCGGACGGGCGCCGTATCCCCGGTACAGTTTGCATATCTCGGACGGCTGATTCCGGAGAAAGGCGTGGATCTTTTGCTGCACGCCGCGGCAATTTCGCAGAGAAGCGGCCGCGATTTTCGCCTTTGCATTATCGGCGATGGCCCGCAACGCAGCGCACTCGAGAAACTCGCGGCTAAATTGTCACTCAACGGGCGCGTCGAGTTTCTCGGTTATCGTACCGGCCGGCAACTGATCGAGACTCTCGAAAGCATTTCGGTCAGCGTAATTCCCTCGCGCGGGGAGGAAGCTTGCCCGCTCACCGCGATCGAACAGATGATGCGCGGCCTGCTGATCATCGCCACCGAGCTGGGCGGCACCGGAGAAGTTGTCGGCGACGCGGGGCTGAAGTTTCCGAGCGGTGACGCCGAGGCACTGGCCGCGCGCATTTCGTGGGTAATCGACAATCCCGGGCAAATTCGCACGCTGGGCGATGCTGCGCGCCGCCGTGCACTCGAGGTTTTCAGCAAAGAGGAAATGACGCACCGGCATCTGGAGCTTTACGGTCAATTCGTGTTCCCCGGCGGTGCCGTGCATGAATGAGTTGCAGAAGCTGATCGTCTAGAACCGGGCGGCTCGTTCCGCTCAGCGTACGCGAGCGGATGATCGGCGACGGATACCGGCCGTCGTGCATCTCGACGGTCATCCATTCGGTTTTCAATTCAAGTCCTAGCCTTAATTTGCGCTCGCAAGATGCCGGCAGGGACGCTTTTCACAACCGCGAAGGGTAAACCAGCGGTACAACTGCCTACTGCGGGCCCGGAAGATTTTTCAGGAAATGCGTGGCGCCCAGAAATGCTGCGAAGAGCCAGCCGTTGTAGCCTAAATGAAATAGGTAGCTGGCGAAAACCGTGCTGCTTTTCGCTCGCACGAACGTAAAGACGATTCCCACTACGATCAGCAGGGCGATCTGCGCCCAGGCACCCCAAAGCTGCGGGCCATGGAGCAGTCCGAAAATAATGCCGGTGAACATGATGCTGCCGGCGATTCCGAAGGAACGCGCGGCTACTGGATACAAGAAGCCCCGAAAAATAGTCTCCTCCACGAATGGCGCAAGCGTAACCCCCAAAATCAAAAACAGCGACGCGCTCAGGCGATCGTGCCAGAAAATTTCGATGGGCATGCCGTGCGGCTGGCCCGCGGCTTTCGAGGCGAAACCGATGAGGACCGCGAATACGCAACCGCATGCCATGTAGACAGGCGGGCCGAAACGCGGACGTCGATCGTCGGAGCGCAATGAGCGCCAGCCGATCGCATGCCAAAAGCTCTCGCCGGGCGCGCGGTCCAGGTATAGGTAGAGAAAGCCGAGCTGCGCGACCGACACGATCAGCGTGGCGATCACGCCGAAAAGAGCTTTAACGCGCGCGGAATTCTGCAGCGTGTCCACGGATTGGCCGGCGGCAATGAAAATAATTACCACAACGAGAGCGACGCCGAAGTAGAAACCGATTGATGCGAGCACAAAAATCAAAATCTCTTTCCAGCTCCAACGCGTGCGGAGGTCTTCGGGAAATTGCAGCAGTTGCGATTCCTGGCGCGTGGGAGCGGGCGGAGCAGTCAGGCCCGACGTCGGCTGCTCGGGCGGCGGAGTGGAGTCGAAGCCGGACATTTTAGCGCTTGGCCTTTCCGCGATCGGCTTCAACCAGTGCCGCTGCAAGCAGAGGCATGAGGATTTCGTGATGGCCGGTGATGGCGATTCCCTTCGAACGGGCGCTGCGCGTGCCGCGGGCTGTGGGGCGTTTCACTACATTTTGCATTGGGCGATAGTGCTGGATGAAATCGAAGTTGGCAGTGGTGATGGGCACGAGCGGCGTGCCGAGATTGCGGGCCACTGTCACGGCTTTTAAGAAAATCTCCGGCAACATCACGGCCGAACCCCAATTTAGATAGACGCCGCCGGGCTGCATTTGTTGCACCAGCGTGCAGAAGAGGCGGAAATCGCGATGCGTGGCAGCGCCGAGCGCTTCGCCGGATGCGGCGCGGTGCATATGCGGAATGTCGGTGCCGATGGCGAGATGCACGGTAACGGGAATGCGCGCGCGATACGCGTTTACAACCACGCTGGCTTCGGGGTGCTTCGCGCGCAGCAATTGATTGCTGAGAAGTTTACCCGTCGCTTCGCCGAGGCCGATACCGCTGCGTTGCGCACCGATGGCGGCTTCATTCAAATATAGGCCAGTTTCCTGTGCCATTCCAAATTTTCCGTAACCGAGGCCAGACTCGACGTCTTCTGACGTACCTCCAACGAGCGCGATTTCGAAATCGTGAACCAGCGCGGCGCCGTTCATGGCGATGCCGGAGACAAATCCGCGCTGCATGAGATCAATCAGGATTGGCCCGAGACCAACTTTGATGACGTGGCCGCCAATGCCCCAGAGAATTGCGCTGTGTCGGCGGCGTGCCGCCAGAATTGCGTCGCGAATCGCGCGGAGATCTTCGGCGGCGAGAATGCGCGGCAGCGAATCGATGAAGTCATCAATTTTTGCGCCGCGTTTGTGCGCTTTGGCGAATTGGCCGGTGTGAACTTTGCTCGGACGCTCGGCGAGCGAATAGGTGCGGATGCCGCCAAGTTCAATCGGCGCGATGCCGTAACGGCTGTTCGTCGGCGAGCGTTTCGATTTGAGTGCCAGATGCAATTCCCCAATGCGGAAGTCCCGGCGACTTTAAAGGAGATTCCGCACGGGCGCAAGGCAGCGTGCGCGGCGATTTACGTCCGCCGCAGCGCGGGAGCCAGGACTTGGCCAGTGTACGATTTTTTCACGCGGGCCACTTGTTCTGGTGTGCCTTGGGCGACTATGCGTCCGCCTTCTGCGCCGCCTTCGGGACCTAGATCGATGATCCAGTCGGCCTGCTTAATTACGTCGAGGTGATGCTCGATGATTAACACCGTGTTGCCGAGATCGACCAGGCGATTCAAGACGTCGAGGAGCTTTTTCACATCGTCAAAATGCAGCCCTGTGGTTGGCTCATCCAGAATGTAGAGCGTGCGGCCGGTTTGCCGGCGCGAGAGTTCGCGGGCGAGTTTCGTTCGCTGGGCTTCGCCGCCGGAAAGAGTTGTCGCGGATTGGCCGAGTTGCACGTAGCCGAGGCCGACGTCCACCATCGTCTCGAGCTTTTGCTTAATTTGCGGAATATTTTCCAGCAGGTGGAACGCTTCCTCGATGGGCATGTCGAGAATATCGGAGATCGAATAGCCCTTGTAGCGAACGGAAAGCGTTTCGGAATTGTAGCGGCGCCCGCGGCAAACCTCGCATGTCACGTAAACATCCGGCAGGAAATTCATTTCGATGCGGCGCAGGCCATCGCCCTGGCAAGCTTCGCAGCGTCCGCCTTTTACATTGAAGCTGAAACGGCCTGGGCGGTAGCCGCGCTCGCGCGATTCGGGAAGCATGGCGAAAAGTTCGCGAATGGGCGCGAAGACTCCCGTGTAAGTGGCGGGATTCGAGCGCGGCGTGCGGCCGATGGGGTCTTGATCGATTTGAACGACTTTGTCGAGATGCTCGAGGCCAGTGATGGCGCGGTGCGCGCCGGGTTTTTCCATGGAGCGATAAAATTTCTGCGCGAGCGCTTTGTAGAGGATGTCGTTGATCAGCGTCGATTTTCCAGAGCCTGAGACGCCGGTAATTAAAATCAGCGTGCCCAACGGAAACGCAACGTCGATGTTCTTCAGATTGTTCGCATGCGCGCCGAGAATGGTTAGCGCCGCGCCACTTGACGGGCGGCGTTTGGCCGGAACCGGGATGTGCGTCAGGCCGGCTAGATATTGTCCAGTGAGCGAGCGTGGATTCGCGGCGATTTCAGCGGGAGTGCCGATGGCGACAAGCTCGCCGCCGGCTTTTCCCGCGCCGGGGCCGAGGTCAACGACATAATTGGCGCGGCGCATGGTTTCTTCATCGTGCTCGACGACGAGGACGGTGTTGCCAAGATCGCGCAGCGTTTCGAGCGTGGCGAGTAAACGGCCATTGTCTCGCGCGTGCAGGCCGATCGACGGCTCATCGAGAACATAAAGAACCCCGCGCAGTCGCGATCCGATTTGCGTCGCCAGGCGGATGCGTTGCGCTTCGCCCCCAGAGAGCGTGGCGGCCGAACGATCGAGAGTGAGATAGCCGAGACCAACGTTGAGAAGAAAATCGAGGCGCTCGGAGACTTCTTTGAGCGGGCGCTCGGCGATCATGCGTTGCCGCGCAGTCAGTTTTGGGAGAATGCGATCCACGGCGGCGCGCGCGTCGCTAAGAGCGAGACTGGTGAAATCGGCGATGGAAAGGCGGGCGATTTTTACGGCGAGGCTTTCGGGACGCAGGCGCTTGCCTTCACACGCAGAGCAGAGCGACGGCGACATGTACTGCGTCAGCCATTCGCGGTAATTATCGGAATTCGAATCGACGAGATTGCTTTCGAGATGCTGCAGCACGCCCTGAAAATGCAGTCCCTTCTCGCCGCCGCCGTTTGAGGGATTGCCGTTGAGAATCAGATTCTGTACTTTGCGTGACAATTTATCGAAAGGCGTATCGAGATCGAACCCAAAGGCGACCGAGGCGATCTTCAGCGAGCGCTGCAAGTATTGCGAAGCCGAGCCCGGCCCGAGCCCGCCATCGAAAAGTGGCTTCGACCAATCCACAATCACGCGCGCCGGATCGAATTCGTATTTTGAGCCAAGCCCGTGGCATTCAGGGCAAGCACCGTAGGGCGAATTGAAGCTGAAAGAACGCGGCTCGGGCAGCGGGACGGAAATACCGCAATCCGGGCAAGCGAGTTTTTCGGAGTAAACGCGCTCTTCGCCGCCCACCACGGCGATGGTGACCAAGCCATCGGTAAGCTTCAGCGCCGTCTCTATGGATTTCTCGAGCCGATCGGTGATGCCATTTTTCAGCAACAGCCGATCGACGACGATTTCAATAGTGTGATTTTTGCGGCGATCAAGTGGGATGGGTTCGTCGAGGCTCTTGAGTTCGCCATCCACACGAGCGCGGATGAATCCGGCCTTCGCAAACTTCTCGAATTCTTTTTTGTATTCGCCCTTGCGTCCGCGCACCACTGGCGCAAGCACCATCACGCGATCGTCGGGCTTGAGTGCCAGGACAGTCTGAACAATCTGCTCGGTGGATTGCCGCGCGATGGCATTGCCGCACTTGGGGCAATGCGGAGTGCCGATCGCACTCCAAATCACGCGGAGATAATCGTAAATCTCGGTGATGGTTCCCACGGTGGAGCGCGGCGAGCGTGTAGTGGTTTTCTGCTCGATGGCGATCGAAGGCGAAAGCCCTTCGACCGCGTCCACATCGGGCCGCTCCATTTGATCCAGAAACTGTCGCGCATACGCCGAGAGCGATTCGACGTAGCGCCGCTGGCCTTCAGCATAGAGCGTATCGAACGCGAGCGAGGATTTGCCCGAGCCCGAAAGTCCCGTGATCACCGTCAGCGTGTTGCGCGGGATTTCGAGCGAGATGTTCTTCAGGTTGTGCTGGCGTGCGCCGCGAATGACGATGTTCTTCAGGCCCATGGGAAAAGCCGCCGCATACAGAGCGGCGGGACATACAGCGGGCATAATGCGCCCAGCGTAATCCTTCAAGATAGCAGGTGCGTCAAGTGCGGGTCAAACGAAGGCCGTCTGCTGGAATTTCTCAACGAGCTTTCTTGGCGCGGTATTGACCCAGGCGGCGATCAGCGCGCGGCGCACTATGGGTTTCTTCGCGGCGCTCAAATGCACGTACGTAGCGCCACGGAGCCCCCACGCGCCTTGGGCAGGCTTGAATGCCATAGGGGCTTCGTTTATGAACTCGGCTTGCTGATCGGGCCAGAGTTTCACCATGCCCCAACCCTTGCTGGGGGCGTCGAGAGTCGCGAAGATCTTGCCGCCTACCCTGAAATCGGGATGGTCCATGTGCGCGCTTTCTATTGATTCTGGGAGGCTTAGCGCGATTTGTCGGAAATCTTTGGCAGTCATGTGGGCTCCATCTGCATACGTTACTCAGATGCCGGGCTGAAGCCGCGCCGCTACGAAACCACGGCTCTTCGCCAATGTGCAAGGTGCTCACGATAGCATAGCTTTGGGAGGCTGGAGCCCTCGGACGGCTGGGGGGCGGCGACTTTTTACTAGGCGCGTGTCAAAATTTCCCGGCTGTGGATATCTAACTCTTGTAAATTCATATAGATACGTTTGGCCTTTCGACTGCACCCTAAGAAAGAGTCAGGGGGAAGGAAAGTCGAGGATCCCTTCGGGGATTGAGGGCTGGGCCGGCTTCCTTCCCCTTGCATTTCTCTGCAGTGAGTAGTTCCGCACAGTTTGATCCCGTAAGGCTGCTCCCAACTATACCTACTCTACACTTCGTTCCGATCAAGTGGTCGCCGGAGATTGCGTATCCCTGTCAAGCGTGCTAGCCAGAAGCAATGCGGGAATTCGACCGCGCAAGCTATCGTCGCAGTCGCCGGAAGATTTGGCTGGGGCGGAAGGATTCGAACCTTCACCGTCCGCATTAACAGTGCGGTGTCCTACCGGTTGGACCACGCCCCAACCTGGATGAATTCTAGCACGCGGGAGTTACCGTTTTCCGCAGCAGGATGAAACACGCGAGAAATTCTTCTGGCTCGATGTGAATCCGCGAGCGAGTTTTACGCTTGCCGACTTGTATGCTCGTCGGATGCCGGCGCTACTTTTGGTCCTTGGTTACTGGGTAGCCGGATTCGGTCCAGCCTCGCCAGCCGCCGTCCATGGAGATTACGTTGGTGTAGCCCATCTTCTGGAGATTGTCGGCGGCGAGCGCGGAACGGAAACCGCCGCCGCAATAGAGGACCACAGGCGCGTTCCGGTCGGGGACGGCTCTTTCGATGTCGCGCTCAATGACGCCTTTGCCCAGATGGATGGCGCCAGGTACATGGCCATTGGCCCATTCGAGATCTTCGCGCGTGTCCACGAGCGTAAATTTCTCGCCGGCATCGACGCGCTTCTTAATTTCGCGGTAGTCCACTTCCTTGACGCGGCTCTTGGCGTCTTTCACGAGATTGAGAAATCCCTCTGAGTGCTGCATGGTTTTGGCCCCCGGGTCGTAAATTCGCTCCCCAATATTTTAGCGCGGAGCCGAATCGGCGAATACCTTTACTGTGACTTGTCCATCGGAGCGAACGGTAGCGCGGAGCATACCGTTGGAATTGAACGGCGTGGCGATATTGCCCTGGCGATCTATGCCGATGATGCCGCCTTCGCCTTTTTGCGCGACGAGCTCTTTCATCACTACGTCGTCCGCAGCTTGCTCGAGCGAGACGTGAAGATAGCGCACGCGGGCGCAAATGTCGGATGCGACTGTATTGCGAATGTAGAATTCGCCCTCTCCAGTGCCGGAAATCGCGCAGCTGTCGTTGTTGGCGTAAGTGCCGGCGCCGATGATCGGGGAATCGCCGACGCGTCCCGACATCTTGAACGGCGTCCCCCCGGTGGAGGTGCCTGCAGCGAGATTGCCGGCTTGATCGAGCGCGACGGCGCCGACAGTGCCGTAAACCTTGCGCTGGTTGCCGGCGAGTTGCGCGGATTTATTCTTCTCTTTGGCTCTCACTTCCTGATAGAGTTTCCAGTAACGCTCATTGTAAAAATAAAACGGCGAGACGAGTTCGATGCCTTGCGATTTCGCGAATTGTTCGGCGCCATCGCCGACGATCATCACATGCGGCGTTTTTTCCATCACCAGGCGCGCGAGGCTGATAGGATTGGCAATGTGCTTCACCGAAGCGACTGAGCCGGCTGCGAGCGTCCGGCCGTTCATGATTGCCGAGTCGAGCTCGGGTATGCCGTCGCGATCGTAGTAGGCGCCGCGCCCCGCATCGAACAATCCGGAATCTTCCATCACGCGGAGCGTGGCTTCGACGGCATCAAGGCTCGAGCCTCCGCCGGCGAGAATTTTGTAGCCCTTCTCGGCGGCTTTATTGATGGCTGCTTTGTCCGCATCGAGTTTCTCGGGCGATTCATCCTTCCAATTTCCCGCTCCGCCGTGGACGACCAGCACGAATTTCTCTTCGAGGCCAGGCAATGCGTGCGCGTGGCGAAACTCTCCGGCAATTGCGCCGATGCTCATGGCGAGCAAAATTGTGAGGAGAACCGAGCGGGAGGATTTCATGTGTGACTCCTGAAAATGATTTCGTTCCGTGGACTTTGTAGCACAGCGACTCCTGGCTGTATCGGTTTTTAACTTCGCGATGCCGCGATTCGATGGGCGCGGAAAACACAGACAGGAGTGCCAGTGCTACTCCATGTCGCGCCAATTAGGGCCAACGCAGATCTCCACAACCAAAGGGACCCTCATCTCCTGAACATTTTCCATGGATTGCTTCACTAGCTTCCTCAGGCGCGGCATTTCTTTTTCCGGGCCTTCGAAAAGAAGCTCGTCGTGAACTTGCAAAATCATTTTTGACTCGAAGCCTTCGGCCGGCAGACGGCGATCGATATCGATCATCGCGATTTTGATTAGATCGGCGGCGGTGCCTTGCAGCGGCGTATTCATGGCGGTGCGTTCGGCGAAATTTCTTAGATTGGGCTGCGGCGAAGTGATTTCAGGGATGGGGCGGATGCGTCCGTGGAGCGTGCGCGTGTAGCCGTTGATTCGCGTTTCGGCTATCTGGCGATCGAGCCACGCTTTTACGCCGCTGTAACGCTCGAAATACGCGGCGATGAATTTGGCGGCTTCTTTTTGTTCGATATTGAGATTGCGCGCCAGCCCGAAGGCCGAAAGGCCGTAAATGATGCCGAAATTTATGACTTTGGCTGCGCGGCGATGCTCGCCGGTCTGCGCGAAAGGCGCCACGCCAAAAACTTCCTGCGCGGTGCGCGAATGGATGTCTTCGCCGCGGCGGAAAGCGTCGACCAGGACAGGATCTTCTGAGAAATGTGCGAGCAGTCGCAGTTCGATTTGCGAATAATCTGCGGAGAGCAGCACGTTGCCCTTATCGCCGGCAAATGCGGCGCGAATTTCGCGGCCCAACTCGGTGCGAATGGGAATATTTTGCAAATTCGGATTGGACGAGCTGAGCCGACCGGTGGCTGTACCGGTTTGATCGAACCGCGTGTGAACGCGGCCGGTCCGCGGATCGATCAGTTCGGGAAGAACGTCGGCATAGGTGGACTTGAGCTTGGAGATTTCGCGGTAGTCCATCACTTTTTGCGGCAGCTCGTGCACACGCGCGAGTTCTTCTAGAACCTCGGCGGCGGTGGAGCGCGGCTTGGCCCGCACGCGACGCGGCATCGGCAAATTCAGCTTGTCGAAGAGAACTTCAGCGAGTTGTTGCGGTGAGCTGATTTTAAATTCGGTGCCGGCCAGCTTGAAAATTTGCTTTTCGAGCGCCGCGAGCTCGCTAACGGCGCGCTTGGAAATCGCGCCCAGAGCTTTCGGCTCGACGCGGACGCCGTGGCTCTCCATGCGCGCGAGCACGGACGCCAGCGGCAGATCGATTTTCTCGTAAAGCTCGAGGAGGCCTTGCTTCTCGACTTCGGCGCGCAAAACGGGCGCGAGGCGAGATAGAAAATCCGCCCTCTCGCCGGGTGCACCGGTAAGAGTTTGATTCAAGTGGCGAAGAACGACCTCGGGAAATGCGTGATTCGCAGTCGTGGGACGCAGCAGATAGGAATAGAGGATCGTCGCGTCGCGGACCCCGGCGAGCGGCGAAGCGCTCGCGGCTGGCGCAGTAGCTGCCGCGGTCTTCTTTTTGCCTTTGGCGGACGCAGATTTCTTCTCGCGCACCACTTCGCTCAGCGTCACCAGCTCAAAAATTTTCGGATCGTGAACGATCTTCGGGAGCTTGGGATTGGATCGCCATTCGGCGATCGCAGCGAAGGTTTCTCCACCCTCGTCAACTTGAGCGGAACTGCCCTGGCCCGCAGCCGTTGAGAATTCGATCGACGAAACCGGGCTGCCGTAACCCGGCTCGACATCATCTTCCGGAATCAGTTCGGCCCATGCGGCCAGCGGCGTTTCGCGCGAAGCATTTTCCTTCAGGTAGCTGCTGATTTCTTTCGCTGATCCAAGCACCTTGTAGTTCGTGGGCTGAGAGGATTGCGCGGCCGGATCCGGCGCCAGGTCGCGCATCATCGAAGTGAAGCCAAGCTCAGCAAAAAGAGTGCGCAGCGCGGCTTCATCCGGCGATGCGATTTTCAGCGCGTTCAGATCGAGCGGAACGGGCGCGTCCGTCGGAATCGTTGCGAGCTGCTTGCTGAGGCGCACGAATTCCGCGTTTTTCTCGAGCGCCTCGCGATAACTTGCGCGCTTCACTTCGCTGGCCCGCCGCAGAACTTCCTCCGCGCTGCCGTATTCCTGAATGAGCTGCCGCGCACCGACATCGCCGATTCCGGGCTTGCGCCGCTCGCCCGGCGGCGGCTTATCGTTAGGATCGCGCGCGCCCGGAATGTTGTCGATGGTGTCGCCCATCAGCGCCATCACGTCGGGCACTTTCGACGGCGGCACTCCCATCAGCTCCACTACTTTTGCCTCGTCGATGATCAGATCAGCTTTCGCGGGATTGAGCAGGCGAACGCGTCCGCCGACAAGCTGCATAAGGTCTTTGTCGCTGGTGACGATCATCACATCTAGCTTTTTTTCCACGGCCTGGCGGGCGAGCGTGCCGATCACGTCGTCGGCTTCATAGCCGGCATATTCAAGAATGGGCAGGCGCATGGCTTCGCAATAGCGGCGCACGTAAGGGAGTTGCAACGAGAGATCCTCGGGCATCGGAGGGCGCTGCGCCTTATATTGCGCAAAGAGTTTGTCGCGGAAAGTAGGTGCAGACACGTCGTAAACGACGGCCAAGTAATCAGGCTTTTGTTCGCGCAGCAGCCGCCTGACCATATTCGCGAAGAGGAATGGGACGTTTGTAGGAATGCCGTTCGGGCCGCGCAGCCGTTGCGGCATGGGCGCGTAGAAGGCGCGAAAGATGTAGCCCATCGCGTCAATCAGATACAGTCGAGGAGTGGAAGTTTGAGACGGACTCATTTTGAATCGGCGGAGAGGACAGTATAGCAGAAAGAAAAATTAGGGCCGAATCGCCCGCGCGGATTCAGAGCTCGTTTATTGCGATGGAAGTGATGCCGTGGTCGTCGGAGCAGCTTTTAGATCGCTTAGGTCAGCCTGAACTTTAGCCCATTCCTTCGGCTTCTTTTTTGTGGCGAATGGGAGCGCAGCGTCGGCGTAGTAGCTCAGAATGTTGGCTCGCAATTCCGGCGACATGTTTTTGAATTGCGTCTGCTTCAGCCGATCCAGTAGATCCGCGTACGCTTTGTCCGCAAGCGAATATTTCCCCGGTTCGACGGGCCCGCCCGTGTCGAAATTCGTGTTTGAAATGTCAGGTTCGCCGTTTGGAATCAATTTCAGTTCGCGCGAAAAGTCTTCAATGGCGTGATTGAAGCTGGCCATAAACATCGTTTCAGTCTGCGGCGTAGGTGTTTTGAATTGCAAGGTCCTGAGCGGACCGATCTTCGGAAGGATGCGAATCGCGAACGCCAGAAATTTCTCGCCGAAGCCCGGCTTTTCATATTTCGCGCCCCAATTCTTATTAAAGCTGGCGCGCGACATATGGTAGAGGAATTTTTGGCGCGTCAGAGTTGGATCGTCTTTGGCGATGTCGTTCTTCTTGAGCTGCCACGCGACCTTGGTCGCGCGGGGAATCAGCTTGCTCACGTCATAGCGGTAGGAATTGATGGAGCTATCGAGATCCTTGAACAGCGAATCGAGCGGGATGCCGTAGGTTTCCTCAAACGCGCGCTGAAGCAGAGGCTTGGCCACTTCGAAGCCGATGAAATCGTGATAGGCGTCGGGGGCGTAACGCTGGTGCGCCACTTCGAGCACATCGAAACCGAATTCAGTTTTCAGATGAGCTTCAGGATTCTCGGCGTAGGTAACTACGTCGCCGTACTTTTTCCGCAGGCTCGGATAGAGGATCGGCACCGCACGATTCACGGCGATCGAGTGGCCGTCATTATCAGCCGAATAATGCGCCAGCGAGCCAAGCGCAAACGCAAAATCATTCAGATTTTGCGAATCCCGGAGCAGCGCCCGGATAAAATCGGCGCTGCGAATGTAGTGCACCATGTCGCTGAACTCGTGGCTGCCGTGCGGGTAATAGCCAAGATCCTGGATGATGGCGCCGCCGTAGGCGTAACCATGCGCGGTGCGCAGTTCGTCGTGTGTCGCGTTCGGATACCGCGCGAGAAGCAGCGGGCGTATCCCTTGTTCCCACGCCGAATCGACGATCGCTTCATGCGCGAGCACCGCATAAGCTTCGGTCCGCGCCGGACAAATTGCCAGTAGCAGCAAAATGATGCAGACGATGGCGGTGAGTCGGCGAGTCATGATTTGCGCTGGCCAACATTCGATGCGCCGGCTTGGACGGGCGTGACGTGTGCGCCCAACAGCAGGAGTGCTGCTCAGGAACGCCGCGCTCTTTGAACTGTTCGCTTGACGGCTTGCTGGTTGCGTCTCAAAATGCTGGACACATTGAGCGTTGTCCATGGGGAGCGTCGGGGTTCCGACGCTTTTTAGCGGGTTGCGGCAATCGCGGCCGGGGGCTTCTTGGTGTCCGCAAAAATTAGGAGGATGGTGATGCGAGCTTGTGCGTTGGGGTGTGCGCGTGGTCTGCAACTGTACGCAGTGATCCTGTTGGTCACGATTTTTGCGGCACCCGGATGGGGCCAGACTTTTCGCGGCACGATTTTGGGCACGGTGACGGATTCGAGCGGCGCTGCAGTGGCCGGCGCGACCGTGACGATTAAGCATGTGGATACCGGTGTTATCCGCACCACGACCAGCAACACCGCGGGCGAATTCAACATGCCCGAACTACCGATTGGCACTTATACCGTGACGATCGAGCAGAACGGCTTCCAGACTTCGGTGACGACGGGAGTGGTGGTGCAAGTAGCGGCGACGGCGCGCGTCGACACAAGCCTGAAGCCCGGAGAGGTGAAGCAACAGGTGGTCGTTTCCGGCGAGTCCATCTCAGAAGTTGAGACCACAAACGACACGCTCGGCGGGACGCTCACACAGGAGAACGTGAAGAACCTGCCCATCAATGGGCGCGATTATACAAAGCTAATCTATCTCACTCCGGGAATCGCAGGATCTCCGGATCAGATCTCCGACTCGCCGGGCTCGTACGGCGTGTTTTCGTTGAACGGCGCTCGCGGACGATCGAATAACTTCATGCTAGACGGCACAGACATGAATGACGGTTACCGAAACGATCCGGTGATCAATGAGGCAGGCGTTTTCGGGACTCCAGCGACGATCCTGCCGATCGACGCAGTAAGCGAATTACGCGTGCTTTCGAATTACGAGCCGGAATATGGACGGAATTCGGGCGCGGTGATCAATATCGTGACCAAGAGCGGCTCGAATCAGTTTCATGGCGATGCGCTGGAATATTTCCGGAATGATGGACTCGATGCGCGAAATTTTTTCAACCCTGCGGGCACGACCCAAGCGCCATTCCATAACAATCAATTCGGCGGGTCGCTAGGCGGGCCCATCGTGCCGGACAAGACTTTCTTTTTCGGGGATTACGAAGGGCAGCGCGAGCGAGTAGGAGTGGTGAGCCTCGCCTGCGTGCCTGACCCTGCGGTAATTGCCGGACTTGGCGGGGCGTCGAATTCCGTGATCGCCGCTTTGTTGGCCAGGAATCCCTGGCCGGCCCCGAATGTGCCTGGCGCTACCTCGAATGACACAGGCTGCGACACGCCGAACGCTTCCGTGGTGGCCCCTTCGTACAACAATTCTGACAACTTCATCATTAAGATCGATCACAACTTCAATCAGAACAATTTACTGACGGGCCGGTATTACTTCGGAAACGACAAGCAAGTTTTTCCGCTGGCGCTGACTGGTGGCGGCATTCTGCCGGGTTTCGGAACCTATACTCCGACGCGAGCACAGTTGGTTTCGATTTCGTACGTTACGATCCTCTCGTCAGCGAAAGTGAATGAGGTCCGCTTCGGATTCAACCGGTTCACCGAAGGATTCCTGCCTCAGGATAGCAATTTCCAGCCAAGTTCGATCGGGCTGGTCACGGCAACTGGAATTGCGGGCAATGGCTTGCCGGTAATTGACGTTGGGAATTTTGCACAAATCGGCGCGAGCCATTCGGACCCACGGATGCGCGTGGACCAGAACTGGCAGGCGCTGGATAATTTCTCGTGGAAAATCGGCAAGCATGAGATCAAGTTCGGATATGAGTTCAGGCGCACGAGTATCCACCAGTTCCTCGGAACGAATTTTCGCGGCGCACTTGATTTCGACGACTTGGAGGATTTTTTATCCGGGACGATTGACGACGGCGGGCAATCGACGGGCAGCGCGATCCGAAATACTTATCAGAATTCCCACGGATTATACGCGCAGGATAGCTTCCATGTGTTCCCGCGAGTGACCGTGAACTACGGCCTGCGCTGGGACTATTTTGGAGTGATGAAGGAGACGAACAATCTCTTCAGTAATATCACGGCCTTCGATCCCGCGGGTCAGACCTTCACATTAACGCAGGTAGGCAGCCCGGGCTTGAGCAGCCTTTACAATCCGGATCGCAAGAACTTTGCGCCCAGGGTCAGCGTGGCATGGGATGTGTTCGGAACGGGCCGAACGGTGGTCCGCACTGGCTTCGGCGTTTTCTTCGATCAGTTCTCGCAGGATATTTTCCTCGGCCACCTGCCTTACAACAGCGGCTTCGATCCCGGCCCGGCCTACAATCCGTTCGGTCCCGCGCCCATTTTCTCTGTCGGAACGCAAGCTTCGATCGTAAGCGGAAGCTCCCCGTTCCAAGCGCCCGGGAGCACGCCGAGCGGCGACGTTTTTTCCGTAACGCGGAATTTTCCGACGCCTTATCTTGAGAATTTCAATTTGAATATCCAGCAGCAACTCTCGAAGCGAACGGTGCTGCAGATCGGTTACGTCGGCTCGCAGGGACACCGGCTGACGCGCTTCCGCGACATCAATCAGCCCGGCCTGGGCGTAATCACAGCTACAGACACAGCCTTCGCCGCCGTGAATGATTTCTCATTCCCAAATCCAGCGAATCCATTGGGCCCGCCGATTACGGGGCCTTGCATTACCGGAGGAATCGTTGCTGGCGGACCGGGCTGCATTTCCGAGGGGAACCCTGCGAGCCGCGTGTTTGCAAACAATCCCTACCGCGCCTTCTACGTGAACCAAGAAGAAACGTCAGCGAAGTCGAACTACAATGCACTGCAAGCCAGCCTGCGCGTCAACGGATGGCACGGCGTCACCTCGATCATGAATTATGTTTGGTCGCATTCGCTTGATACCGCAAGCGACAGCGAAGATTTCATCCCCAATGCGGCGCAGCCGAACGACAGCACGAACCCGCAACTGGAGCACGCGGACTCGAACTTTGATATCCGCAATCGCTTCACTTGGATTTTTGGATACGATTTGCCGCACATGGATGGCAGTTGGCAGCGATTGAAGAACGGCTGGGGATTTGACAGTACTGTGACGCTGCAAGATGGCCAGCCGTTCGGTTTGAATTACAACTTCGAGGGCGATTTCAGCGGTTCCGGCGAATTTTTCGACCGCCCCGATGTGGTCGGGCCGGTGCAATACAATTCGAGCAATCCAAATAATTTCCTGAATCTCGGCTCGTTCGCGATTCCCTGCACTCCTACGGCGTTCGCGCTCGGGACCGTAACGCCATCTCCCGGAATTCAGGGTGACGGTCAGGATTGCGTGCCGGGGACGCGCCACTTCGGAGATCTTGGCCGCAATGCCCTGCGGGGCCCAGCGTTCAAGCAGTGGGATTTCGCGGTCTATAAGACCACGGCAATCACCGAGCGCGTTTCTGTTCAACTTCGCGTGGAAATCTTCAACATCCTCAACCATCCGAATTTCTCGAATCCGGAGTTGCCGAATTTCATTACGGATGCCGCGCAGAACGGCTTCGCGATTGCTAACGGGCGGGAAGTCGGTGCCGGGAGCTATGCCATTGGAGCGACCGGCGACGTAGGAATCGGCAACCCGTTCCTGGGAGGCGGCGGCCCGCGCGGAATCCAGCTCGCCGCCAAATTCTCGTTCTAGCACAGGGGGCGGGCTTGCCGCGCCCGCGGCGTGCGCGCGCGGTTGGCTGTTTTATTGTCTTACACCAGCGCACGCGTACACAAACTGCGCCTGTAGACTATCGCCCGGCGCGGGGCGCGGGCCTAATCCTGTAACCAGCCTGAAATATTCGACCTCCCGGAAACGTATTGATCTATGGAGCGACGCAGATCACCCGACGGCATGAGCGCACAGGACTTCACGGCCGCCCTGTCCCGGGTTCGCGAAGGCGATCCGGACGCTTGGGGGGAAATTTACCGGGAGTACGCGCCGGCAATCTTTCGATTCTGCCGGCGGGCTTTGCCGTCGCGCGAAGATGCCGAGGATGCCACCACTGAAGTATTCATGAAAGTGCGGCAAAAAATCGGGCAGTACGATTCGACGCGGCCGTTCACCGCCTGGCTCTATAAGGTAGCGGCGAATCATTGCTGGGATTTGCTGCGGCGCCGGCGAATTCGCCAGGATCTGGAAACCGAAGACGTGGAAAATATGCCGCTCGAGCATCCCGACCCCGGGCAGCTCGAAAAGCTCCTCGAGGAAACCAGCGGGAAGCAAGTACGTGCCGCGCTTGATAAACTTCCGACGCGGGCGCGAATGGCGCTAGTGCTGCGCTATTACTCGGAAATGAGCTACGAGGAAATCGCCGATTCGCTCGGCGTGCGTCGGGCGTTTGTCGGTGTTTTGCTGCTGCGCGCGCGGCACCATTTGCGCGACGCGCTCGCGGGAACCGAATTGGCAGCGCAGGCATCTTTGGGACGAAGTTGAGCGAGATCGAAGTCGAGCTAGACGAAGGATGAGCACCATGGCGGAACACTACGATGAAATGACGTTGCTGCTGTACCTCGAAGAGCAGCTCGAGGCCGCGCGCGTCCGCGAAATTGCGGCGCACATGCGCGACTGCCCGGCATGCGGCGCGCTGCTGCGGTCGCTGCAACACGAAGGACTCTGGCTGCGCGAATCGCTGACGGCCGAGGATGAATCCATACCGGCACGATTGCTGGCCGCGCCAGCGGACGCGAATGTGCCCTGGGGATGGGTGATGTCGCTCGGAATGGGAGCGGCGGGAATTTACGGGCTGTGGAGCGGAGTCGTGGAACCGTGGCAGCAGCGTTTTTCACAAGCGGGATTTTCGCAGGGCAATCTTTTGTCCATGCTGTTTTTTTCAGGCGCACTTTGGAAAGGGTGGGGCGAAATGAGAAACATCGTCGAAATTATGGCCACAGTAGGAGTGATGTTGATCGTAGCGATGCTGCTGCGGCACAACTGGCGGCGATGGACGACGGTAGGAGTCGTGATGGGCACTCTGGGATTCGCGCTGGCCATGCCATCGGCGGCGATGGCCGGCGAATTCGGAAAGGGCGATCCCAATTACACGCTTCCGCCAGGCCAGACGATTCACACCGATCTTTTCGCCGCTGCTGACTATATTCGCATCGATGGCGATGTGGATGGCGATCTATTCGCCTTCGGCCACACGGTCCTCGTCAACGGCCACGTCACCGGAGATGTTTTTGGATTCGCGCAGAGTGTGACGATCAACGGGCGCGTGGACGGAAATGTACGCTCGTGGGCCGAATCGGCCTCCATCGTGGGAACGGTCGGGAAAAACGTGATGGCTGCGGGCAATTCGGTGGTGATCGACCCACGCGGGAGCGTCGGAGGCAGCGTGACGGCAGGAGCGGGCGACGTGCTGCTGAACGGCCCAGTGGGCGGCGACGTGCTCGCCAGTGCCGGCTCGATCAATTTTGGCGGCAAAGTCGGGGGAAACGTGCAGTTGAGCGTGCACGAAATTTTTGTGAATTCCGGCGCGGATATCCGCGGAGGGATCGTGTATCGCGGAGATCAGCCGCCAAAGATCGATCCCGGCGCGAAGGTAGGAGGACCGGTACAGCAGCATTACGAGCAGCATGTTCCCGAGTACAAACGCGCGCGCTACTACTGGCATATGGCCTTCAAGTGGGCGGCGGGGTTTTTGTTCGGATTAGTGCTGATTTTCGCGTTGCCGGCGTTTTTCGCGGATGTTCTGCGCTCGCTCGATCGGACTGGGATTTCCGGCGGCGTCGGATTTTTCACCGTGATCGGAATCCCGGTTGCCGCGATTGTTGCCTGCATCTCCATCGTCGGATTGGCCGTGGGAATCTCCACGTTGCTCGTTTATGCCATCGTGCTGTATAGCGCGCATGTTTTTGTGGGCGCGTGGCTCGGGAAGAAAATACTTGGCGAGGCAAGTGGCAGCGGCGCGATGCTGGGCCGGCTGGCGATTGGATTGGCGATTCTGTCGCTGGTTAAATTGGTGCCGTGGATTGGCGCGATCGTTGGGGCGATCGTGGTCGTGTGGGGAGTGGGCGCGGTTGCTTACACCATGTTTCGGCGCGTGCGTCCAGCTCTAGCCGCTGCTTAGGCTCGGATTTTACGGAAGCGCGGCTGGATTGCGGCCTACGACTACCGTGGCGACCACGCTCGGTTGTCCGATCGAGAGAATGGTATTAAAGATTAATCCCTTCACGCTTACCGGATTTTGAGCGGCAAGGCCGCCGACTCCTGCCGGAGTTAAATTCAAGAATTGTGTGACGGAGAACGTGTCCACGTTTAGGCTGGTAATATTCGTCGGCAGCGCAGTGGTGAATAAGCTCGGCAGCGAGCCGAGGGCAAAAGTCCCTTGACCAACATTAATCGCGCCGACGTTGGCGGTCCATTCCGACTGGCGCAACACGATTTGAGTGGTGGAGATGGTGTCGGGCGCGGTTGCAAGCGTGTCGGCGCGCACCAGGACTTCCTGGCCCACGACTAAATCTGTGACGCTGGCGAACGTAAATCCGGAAACAAGACTCAAAACGTCGTTGTCGATGAGAAATGTTGCGGTCGGCTGGATCGTCACGGTTGCTTGATCTCCGATGTCGATTCCCTCTGCAGCCGGCGCGCTTCCCTTGATGACGATATTAAACGTCGGCGGATTTACCGCTGTGTTGATACTCACGATGGTTCCTGAAATCCCCGTTTTTCCCGTAACGTCTTCAAACCCGACGGTGGCTGCCTGAAAAGTTCCGTTGCCTAGCAGACTCAAATCAGTCGAGATTAATCCGCCTGTAGTGATGCAGGTGAAATCATTGGCGGCGCAAGTGGCGGAGGGAAAGAAGTATTGAGTACTGCTCGTAGTTGCGGCCGTTAAGCTGACGCCGTTGAGCGTGGTGAACGTGAACTGATTTGTGCCGACAGAAGTGACGACGCCCGCAACGTCCCCGGACTCACCGAGAATGGCGCCTGTGGTCACGTTTTGAAATTGCGTTAAAGCGAAGCCACCCGGCGCGGCCAAATTCAGGGTCATATCAGGCTGCAGCAGATTATTGAGACTGAAATCGAGCAGCAGCGCGACGGGCGTGCCGCTGGTGACGGTCAGTGGCAGTGCGCCAGTATTGAAATCAACGGTGGTGGGCGAAGTTACTTCCGGCATCTGGCAAATGGATCCTACGGCGCAAGTGCCGATGGGCACGGCTTGGTTCAAAAATGTCACGGTGGGATTCGAGAAAGTAAGGATCAAGTCGGTGTACGTTCCGGGCGTGATATCCATGCTGGCCAGCAAGTCGGTGTCAGTCTGGAGCTGCGTGACTTCGAGAGTGATCGGGGCGTTCAAGACCGAAACATTATTTGGTTGCAGCACCGCGCCGGTGACGGTGATGGTGAACGAAAGAATCGTTACGCCGTTGGGCGGCTGGTCGGTTACCGCAAGTGTGAATGGAACGGTGGTGCCTGAGCCCGCGCCGCCGCCGCTGCCGCGAGGCCTGGTGCCGCATCCGCTTGCCAGAATTAGTGCGGTGAAGCTCAAGAATGCCAGGATGCCGATGCGAAATCGCATGAAAGGTCGCCTCGGGGATAAGTCTAACCCAGCGCGGTGAGGTTGAGCCCGGGAATTGCCCAGAACGATACGGACGACTCCCGTAGCGCAGGCTGCCAGCCGGCGTTTTTGTGCGGAGTATTCCGGATGCAAAATGGCGCGCAACATTGCCGCTATTTGGAATGGTATTCGGCCCCGCTTGATTCGATTACGTGGCGCGATCGTGCACGAGTAAGCTCGGCAGCTTCGTCTGGGAGGCGAGATTGTTCCGCGGCGCCACCCGGCCGCAAAAACGCCAGCTGGCAGCCTGTGCTACGGTCTGCTTTGCTAAACGATCTCCAGCCGTTTGCCCACTCGCTCCAGGATTTCTAGCGCGGATTCCAGCTCGGAGCGCTTGTGCGTGGCGGTCACGATTGCGCGCAGGCGGGCTTTGCCTTCGGCTACCGTGGGATAGCCGATCGCGGGAGCGAAAAGGCCTTCGGCGAAAAGTTGGCGGCCGAATTCGAAGGCTTTGGCGGCTTCGCCCACGTGGATTGGCGTGATCGGCGTTTCACTCACGCCAGTTTTGAAGCCGAGCTTTTTCAGTTTGCGCTTGAAGAATTTTGTGTTGGACCACAGGCGCTTGATTAGTTTTTCGCCAGTTTCAGAATCGAGCACTTCAAATGCGGCGCGACAGGCGCCTACGACGGCGGGAGGATGCGAGGTGGAGAAAATAAACGGCCTCGCGCGATGGTAAAGAAAATCGATCAGCTCCCGCGAGCCGCAGACGTAGCCGCCTAGAACACCGATAGCTTTGCTCAGTGTGCCCACCTGAATATCCACTCGGCCATGACAATTCAGATGATCTACGGTGCCGCGGCCATTGCGGCCGAGCACGCCCGACGAATGTGCATCATCGACCATGGTGATGCAGTGATATTTTTCGGCTAGATCGCAGAGAGCGGGCAGATCGGCAATGTCGCCGTCCATGGAAAAGACGCCATCGGTGACCAGCAATTTTCGACCATTCCAATTTTCGGTTTCTTTCAGGATGCGCTCGCAATCGGCGATGTCCTTATGTTTGAAAACTTTGATGGTGGCTTTCGAAAGCCGAGAACCATCGATGATGGAAGCGTGATTCAGTTCGTCGGAAATAATCAGATCGTCTTTGCCCAGGATGGCGGAAACGGTGCCGGCATTCGCCGTGAATCCACTTTGAAAAACCACGCAAGCTTCGGTTTGCTTGAAGCGAGCAATTTGCTCTTCAAGCTCCATGTGAATTTTCATTGTGCCGGAAATGCTGCGGACCGCTCCGGTGCCCACACCGTATTCTCGGACGGCTTCAAGCGCCGCTTTGCGCAGCTTTGGGTGCGTGGTCAGGCCCAAATAATTATTCGACGCGAGATTGATGACTTCTTTGCCGTCCACAGTGGCGACGGGCTTTTGCTCGGTATCGAGAACGCGCAAGTGCGTATAAACGTGTTTTGATTTTAGATCTTCGAGCGCATCGTGAAGAAAACCAAGTTGAGGGCGTGCAGCGGCAGTAGCCATATTGCCTCCCAAGGCTTCGCAGAACTAAATATCATTATATATATCAGATGCGGGCTTGAGTCCGTCTTGCGTACCGCTGGCGTCCCCGCCGGCCCTACTTGGACCCGTTTGGATAGAAGAGGATTTTCCCGGCTTCACCGGATTCCAATAATGCGAAGGCTTCGGCGTATTTATCAAGCGGCAAGCGCTCTTTGAAAAGCGGATCCAGATTCAGGCGCCCGGCTTTTAGCAATTCCGTCATTTGTACCCAAGTTTCGAACATGCGGCGGCCGTAGATGCCATGCACCGTGGCGCCTTTGAAAATAATATCAGCGACGAGATTCAGCTCGACTGGACGACTGGGAATTCCCAGCAGCGACGCGCGCCCTCCGGGCCGCATCATTTTGAATCCCTGGTGAATCGCGTCAGGATTACCGCTCATTTCCAGAAGTACATCGACGCCGGCACCTTCAGTGGCTTCTTTTACTTGCGCGACGACGTCACCAGCCGCCGGATCAAGAACTTCATCCGCACCCATCGTTTTTGCCAGCGCCCGCCGATGCGCTTTCACCTCAATCGCGAATATATTTGTAGCCCCGCACGCGCGCGCTACCGCAATGCTCATCAGACCGATCGGCCCCGCGCCGGTGACCGCCACAGTTTGGCCGCTGATCGGTCCGGAAAGAACCGTGTGCACGGCATTGCCCAGCGGATCGAGAATCGCGGCGTAGTGTTCGGGGATTGCTGGATCAACTTTCCAGATATTCGATTCGGGGATGCGGACGAATTCGGCGAAGCAGCCGTCGGAATCGATGCCGATAATGCTGCCATTCTGGCAAACGTGCGGCTGGCCCATGCGGCAGGGACGGCAATGGCCGCAGGCGACGTGCATTTCCGCGCTCACGAAATCGCTGGGCTTTACCGTAGTGACATTCGCGCCAATTTTTTCCACGGTGCCGCAGAATTCGTGGCCGATGGTCAGCGGCGGATGAAGCCGCGAGGCCGACCAACGATCCCAGTGATAGATGTGCAGATCGGTGCCGCAGATCGAAGCGGCGCGGACGCGTACAAGAATTTCGCTCGGGCCAATTTCGGGAATGGCGACGGATTCCACCGCGGCGCCCGCAGCGGCGCGAGGTTTGCGTAGCGCTTTCATCGTGGTTGAAGGCATCGGAGTGCAAGGCGGTTCGGCCTAATCCGCCGGGGAAACAATCCTAGCACACGGGTGCGATGCGCGAAAACTTCGCTCGGCCCGTGCAGCGCGATTCCGCTACAATCTCCCCGGTTTTGCAGCGGCGCCCTTCAGGGCGGCATCTTTTCCGAGTAAGAATTGCCCAGGTAAATGACGCGGGAGGAGCCTTTTGAGTTTCGGAGACAGGCTGCAGGAAATCCGCACCGGATTCGAGCGCCCGTTCTGGGTCGCCAATATCAGCGAACTTTTCGAGCGCCTCTCTTACTATGCAGCTTTCGCCTCGCTCGCACGTTACCTGCACGAGACACTGAGTTTTCCCACTGAGCAAGCCGCCAGCCTCACTGGCCTTTTTGGCGGCCTCGTCTGGTTTCTCGCAGCCTTCGGCGGAACGCTCGCTGACCGTCTCGGTTTTCGCCGATCACTTTCACTCGCCTATTTCATTTTGAGCTGCTCGTACTTTTTGCTCGGCTCACTCGGATCGCCGTGGCTCGGATCGGTGCGAGCCGCAGTGCCGCTGCTGGCGCTAGTGGTGGTTGTGTTGATGCTGCCGGCGTTTGGAATCGCCCTCGTAAAACCTTGCGTGGTCGGCACTATTGCGCGGTCGTCGAAAGAGAATGTGCGCTCGATCGGCTACTCGATTTACTACACGCTCGTGAATATTGGCGGAGCCGGAGGGCCTTACCTGGCTTCGTACATTCACCAGCATTTGAGCGTCGAGAATGTGTTTCGGGCCGCCGCAGTCAGCGTATTCCTAATGTTTTTTGCTGTACTGATATTTTTCAAGGAGCCGCGGCGCTCCGGCGATGTACGGACGGCAACGCTCGGCGAATCCGTGCGCAATTTCATCACGGTGCTGGGCAATCCGCGATTCATGCTTTTCCTGCTGATTTTTTCGGGCTACTGGGTGGTCTACTGGCAGGAATTTATTATTTTGCCGCTCTACGTTCACAATTATGTAGATCTGAAAGCCGATACGGAGTTGATGCTAATTACCGGCCCTCTCACTGTGATTGCGCTTCAGTTGGTGGTTAGTTTTCTTACCAAGAAAATTCCGGCATTTCGCGCGGTGACGATTGGAACATTGATTTCGGGATTGGCCTGGTTGCTGCTAATTATTCATCCCAGTTTTTTCATGGCGATCGTTACACTGTTCGTAGTTTCGCTAGGCGAAATTATCCAGTCCCCGCGCTACTACGAATATATTTCGAGGCTGGCGCCGGCCGGCCAGCAGGGCACATACATGGGATTTGCGTTCTTGCCGATTGGAATAGGGTCGCTGATCGGCGGCTGGTTTGGCGGCATGCTAATTCATCGCTTCGGGGAAGTGGCGCACCAGCCCGCGAAACTTTGGTGGGCGGTGACCGGCGTGGGCGTTTTGACCACGGTGTTGATGGTCCTCTACGATTTAATTCTGAAGCCTGGAACAAAAGCAGCGACGTAGGAATGTTTGGTCGATGCGGCGATTGAGCAGATGTCTCATTCTTAGCGTGGCTTTCGTCTGCGCTAGCTTTCTGTTCGCGCAAACGCGGCCTTCCGACATGCGACCGCGCGATACCAAGGACACGGCGGACCGCGGCGCTGCTGTGTTTCAGAATCACTGCGAGATCTGTCACTTTGCAGCCAGCTCGGAAAAAAAAGTCGGACCGGGGCTTCGCGGATTGATGAGAAGCGGAAAACGCGGAGCGGCGTCGCGTTGGGATACCGCGGCCGTCACTCGAATAATTCAGAATGGGGGAAAAGACATGCCAGGCTTTCACGCCGAGATCAATGACGCACAGATGCGGGATTTGCTGGCGTATCTGCGAACTCTCTGAGGCATTGCGTGATGCGTCAGACTAGCGCCAACGCTTCATCAGTTGAAATTACCGTCGCGCCGGCGGCGGCTAGTTCGTCAAGCGTGCGGTCGCCCGCAGTTGGTTCTAGTGTTTCGATTGCGTCTTTCACGATTGCCACCTTGCGGCCGCGTTCGAGCAGGCCTCGTGACGCGCGGTCTACGCACAATTCGGTGACCACACCGAAAACAACGTACTGCACGTCCTTACCCAATTTTTCGACTAGCGCCGAAGCCTGCGGATTGGTGAAGACATCAAGCTGATCCTTCTCGAGAATGATTTGATGGCGCGCGTGCCAATCTTCGGGCCAATCGAACTTTGCATCGTTGGGCACCCGCAAGGGATTGCTGGTTACACCTTCGCTGACGATCTCCGCGCCTAACGTCCCGCGAATGCAGTGCGGGGCGAAAGTTTTGAACTCGGAATCGTCTGGCGCGTGTTCGCAAGCGCTGGAAACTAGAAAAACGCGGCCGCTGCGTGCAGCGTCCACGAGACGCTTCAGATTCGGCAGAATTTTTTCTCCGCCGGGGACGTAGAGAGCGCCGCCCGGCAGCAAAAAATCGCGCTGTGCATCCACTTCCCAGAAGACTATCGATGCTGAAACCATAGCGGGCCGGCCTTGGGTGAATTACCGTGAGCCAGTTACGCTGTCTTCGCGCGGCTCACGCGCTTCTTCAGCTTCTCGAGTAATTTCTCGAGCCGCTCACTGTAGGATACCGGATAAACGACGTCGCGGCGCAATTGACCATAGCGCTCCGGCAACTTCGCCAGGCTGGCGCGGCAGCGTTCGCGCGATTCGAGCGTTCTTGCCGCCTTGACTACGCGTTTCCCACCACGCATTACTTCGACAAGTTGCGGCTCGGCGTGCGCCACAGTTTCTGACGCGAGCGCGATTCGATCGCCGGAGAATTGCCCATTCGCATCGGTGATGCGGAAAACTTGTTTTTGGCCCGGATAGGTCACTTTTGCCTGAGTGAGTTTTGCGGCTTCGTGGACGCGGCCATCGCGCTCTACCTCGACTAACTTGTACACCATATTTAGATGTGGAGCGTCGACCGGCGTGGCGAGCGCAGTGCCGACGCCGAACGCGTCGATTTGCGCACCCTTCTTTAGCAGCGCGGTCATGTTGTCTTCGTCGAGATCGCCGCTCGCGAAAATTCTCACGTCCTTCCAGCCGGCGCGATTGAGTTCGCGGCGAATCCATTTACTGTCTTTGACGATATCTCCGCTGTCGAGACGCACCCCGGCGGGCTTGCGTCCCATGCCAATGATTTTCTTCAGGGCGGCACGGACATCGTAGGTATCGAGCAGAAGATACGCGTGATCGGGGAAGGCATCGAGAAAATGTGCGAACGCCGCAGACTCATCGTTGTGAGCCATCACCCAGGAATGAGCTTGCGTGCCGTAGGTTTCCATTCCGAAACGCTGGCCGGCTAAGACATTCGAAGTGCCCTGGCAGCCGCCGATGGATGCGGCGCGGGCAGCCAGCAGGCTGGCTTGGCTGCCGTGTGCTCGGCGCGCGCCGAATTCTACTACCGGGCGCCCTTGCGCCGCGGTGACCACGCGAGCGGCTTTGCTGGCGATCATGGTTTGGAAGCTGATGGTGGCGAGGACGTAGGTCTCCATGATTTGCGCTTCGATGATTGGAGCAGTGATGCGAATCAGCGGCTCGCCTGCGAAAACCAGCGTCCCTTCGGGCATGGCCCAAACTTCGCCGGTGAACCGGAATTTTTCCAGATACTCGAAGAAAGGCTCGCGGATGTTGCGAAAGACGGGATGGCGGCGCAGGAATTCGATTTCTTCGCGAGTGAAATTTACGTGCTCGAGGAAATCCAGAACTTGCTCGAGGCCAGCGGCCACCAGATAGTTTCGGCGGTGCGGGAGATGACGGACGAATAATTCGAACGTGGCGTTGGCGTCGAAGCCGGTTTGCAGATAGCCGGCGGCCATGGTCAATTCATAGAGGTCGGTAAGGAGACCGGAGTACTCGCGCGTTGGGCGTGCGTCGGTCAAGATGGTTCGGCGCTCACTTTAGAGATGATGCTGCTGTGCAATGGATGCGGCGCATTTAAACGCGATCGCGGCGAATTGTCAGGCCGCCGTCAACAACCAACACTTGGCCGTTTGTATATTGGCCGGGCTCCAGGAAAAATCGTACGGCGCGGGCTACATCTTCTGGACGGCCAAAGCGCGAGATTGCCCCGCTGCTGATGTGCCGATCGTATTTTCCGGATCGGACGCTGGATTCGGCCATGCCGGCGACTGTTGCGCCCGGCGCCACCACGTTGACCGTAACTTTATTCCATTGCTGCGCCAGAATTTTTGCGGCATGAACCAGCGCGGCCTTCGGAGCTGCGTAATTCACGCTGGAAGCGAAGGGAGCAATTGCCTGCATCGTCGCCAGCATCACGATGCTTCCTCCCGCATCCGTTTGCTCCATGATTTCGCCGAGGCGCTTGGCTAGTAGAACTGGCCCTACATAGTTGGACTCGAGGGAAGCCGCCATCGTTTCGCGAGTGAGCGCTTCGAGAGCTACGCGGGCCGGATCGCCTGGGAATATTGCGGCGCCTGCAAGCGGCTTGCCCGTCTTTTGCACGGCCGCGACGTATTCCTCAATCACTGCCGGCTCGGCGATATCGCCGCCTACTAGCTCTA
>Ga0209772_10000031_pt1 | contig 30492 bp, 18 predicted proteins | sample BogFormECP03_OM1_FD_188235 | JGI IMG/M metagenome (GOLD analysis project Ga0209772, IMG submission 188235) | Bog forest soil microbial communities from Calvert Island, British Columbia, Canada - ECP03_OM1 (SPAdes) (version 2) | ecosystem: Environmental > Aquatic > Freshwater > Wetlands > Bog ... | reverse complement strand
ATCAACGAAATGCCAGTACAGCGAAAAAATATCGAGGCGCTCGCTGTGTTCCGGCTTCACCTTGCCAAAAAGAGTGAAAATCATGGTGAGGGCGATGGCGAGCAGGCCGGCGGTTACGTGAAATGCGTGCAGGCCCACGAGCGAGTAGTACGTGGTGCCGAAAAGATTCGTGCTGATGGTGAGACCTTTTTCGGAAATCATGCGCTGCCATTCGCGGCCCGTGCCGATCAGAAAAATCGCGGCTAAAGACATGGTCAGGAACCACCACAATCGGAACGCGCCGAGCTGTGCGTTACGCAATGCCCGTACAGCCAGATGAATCGTCAGGCTGCTTGAAAGCAAGCAGATGGTGATGAAGATGGGAGTCTCGAGGACGTCTTTCGGCATCGGACCCGCCAGGCTTTTCCCGATATAGAAAATGTAAGCGACCACGAAAATCGTGAAGACTGCGGACTCCGCGGCGATCAGCGTAAACATGCCCACGCGCCCGCGCGAGGGAAGGCCCCACTCTGGCTCAATTGAAGGCCGCGAATAGGCCGCGTCGCTCAATCTAAAGTCTCCCGTTTACTCATATTTCCAATCCGGATCTTCCGGGTGCTTGATGTCCCAAAGCGGACGGCGGCTCTGCACTACGGGGATCGTTGCATAGTTGTAGTCAGGCGGTGGCGAAGTTGTGGACCATTCAAGAGTCCAGGCATCCCACGGATCGCTTCCCGCGATTTTGCCTTTCATCATCGACCAGAGCATATTGAAAACGAACACGAGCACGCCGGCGCCCTGAAAGAACACGCCGATGGTGACGATCAGGTTCCAGATATCCCATCCGCGGCCGGGCTCGTAGGTGTAGATCCGGCGCGGCATCCCGAGCATGCCGGGGATGTGCATGAAATCGAATGTGAGATGGAAGCCGATGAAGAACAGCCAGAAATGCCATTTCGCCAGCGCCTCGTTGTACATTCGCCCGCTCATTTTCGGGAACCAGTAGTAGAAGGCTCCGAACACGGTGAACAGGATTCCGCCGACGATGACGTAATGAAAATGCGCCACAACGAAGTAGGAATTGCCGAGTTGCCAGTCGAACGGGGATGAGCCGAGCATGATTCCCGTTAGGCCTGCGATCAGGAATTGGAACAGGAAAGCGACGGCGAAAAGCATGGGAGCGCGGAATTCAATTTTTCCGCCCCACATGGTGCCCAGCCAGTTGAAGATTTTGATTCCCGTGGGAACGGCAATAATCATCGTGGTGACGGTGAAGAAAGTGTTGCCGCTGGCGCTCATGCCCACAGTAAACATGTGGTGAGCCCAGACGCTGAAGCTAATGAATCCGATGCAGAGGGTCGCCGCGACCATTACCGGATATCCGAAAATCGGCTTGCGCGAAAATACCGGAATGATTTCCGAAGCGAAGGCGAACGACGGAACGATCAATATATAGACTTCCGGGTGTCCGAAAATCCAGAAGAAGTGCATCCACAGGACCGCGGAACCGCCGGCCTGCGTGTCGAAGAAATGGCCGCCGAGATAGCGATCGATGCACAGCATGATCTGTGCGGCGGTAAGAGGCGAGACGGCGAGGATGACCATGCCGCCCATAATCAGATTGAGCCACGCCAAAAGCGGCATTTTGCCGAGAGTCATTCCGGGGCAGCGCATGGAGACAATCGTGGTTATGAAATTGACTCCAGTTCCGATGCTGCCGATTCCGGAGACGAGCAGGGCGAGGGCCCAGAAATCGGTGCTATGGCCCGGGGAGAATGCGCGGGCGGTGAGCGGGGCGTAGGCGAACCAGCCCACGTCGGGGGCGTTCCCGGCGCCGAAGAGTCCATTGCCGCCGATGAAGCTGAAATAAAGGAGCAGGCCGCCGAAAGCGTTCATCCAGAAGCTGAAGGCATTCAAGCGCGGGAAAGCCATATCGCGTGCGCCGATCATCAGCGGGATTAAATAGGTGCCGAAGCCAAACAGGATGGGCATGGCTACGAAGAAAATCATGGTGGTGCCATGCATGGTGAACATGCGGTTGAAAACCTGGGGCGAGACGAAATGTTGGTGCGGGGCGATGAGCTGGATGCGCATGATCGTGGCTTCGATCCCGCCGATCACCAGGAAGAAAAGCGCGTAGAGGATGTAGAGAATTCCCAGCTTTTTGTGATCTACGGTGACGACCCATTCGTGCAGGCGTTCGCCGATCGAACGTGCGCCGGGGGCGGCGTCGCTGAGCGCGATGGTTTCTGAGGCCATGACTATGCTCGTGCTCTCATCGCAGCGTCTCGAGATAATTCGTTAGCGCGTCGATATCGTGGTCGCTCATTTGCATTGCGGGCATTAGCGAGCCCGGTTTGATCGCATCGGGAGTTTGAATCCAGAGACGCAGATTTTCGTGCGTGTTCGGAGCGGCGCCTGAGGCGATGGTGTCGCGGCTCATCAGGTGAGTTAGATCGGGGCCGAAGTGTCCGTCCGCTATCGTTCCTGAGACTGCGTGGCAATTCACGCATGCGGTGGATTCGAAGATTTGGCGGCCTTCGTTCGCGGCAGGATCCGTCAACGCCGGCATTTTTTGTGCGCGAATCCATTCATCAAATTGCTGCGGTGAATCTACGTACACGCGCAGGAGCATCTTGGCGTGCTGCGTGCCGCAGTATTGCGCGCATTGGCCGACGTAGAGTCCGGTCTCGTGAGGATCGATCCAGGTGTGATTGGGGTGATTCGGAATCAGGTCGGTCTTGCCCGCTAGCTGCGGCACCCAGAAGCTGTGATCGGTATCCGCAGAAAGCAGAGTGAGAAATGTAGGCGTGGGTTGTGAAGGATCGCTCACCGGAACGTGAAGCTCATTCGCGGTGACGACGCCTAACGCGGGGTATCGAAATTCCCACCAGAATTGATGGCCGATGGCGACGACTTCGATCGTGCCGGGGGGCTTGGGAGCATCCTGGATGGAATGGATGACGCGCGCGGTGGCGAGGAACAGCACCAGCACGATGAGAATCGGGATCACCGTCCAGGCAAGTTCCACCTGAAGGCTGCCGTAAACTTGCGGGGGCTCGCGGCTATCATCGCCTTTGCGCTTGCGGAATTTTGCTACCGAGTAGGCGAGCAGGCCGAAAACTACGGCAAAAATGGCGCTCGTAACGGCCAGAACCAATCGCGATAAACTAAAGATCGAATCAGCAGGGGTTGAAGCCGGTTTGAAGATATTGGGAATCGGCGCGGGATTAGCCGGAGCGGCGGCGGAGAGTTGCGCGGCGAGCAAGACGCACACGAGCAACAGAGCGATCGCTGTTGCTTTTCGCGCGAGGCCCCAAGGTTGCCCGCTGCGTTTCATTTGGTTCGAACCTGCGTCGCGCCGCTGCTCGCGATGGCCGCCTGCGCGGCCTTCTCGCCTTTCGAGCGCGCGGCCTGCATTCTAACAGCATGGTCAAGCGAGCCACGAACGAATATTTATTTGCGACATTAGGGTTCGATGGACGGGGCAGCGCTCTGCGATCTCGAGCAGCTTCAATCGTTGCTCGGGAGTCAACGGTCCGGTGAATTCGAGTTCACGATCGATGCGATCTAGAAATACTTCTTTCGTTTCACAGTCGGCGCAGTCCTTGGAGTAAACCCTGGAATGTTGCAGGCGCACCGCGATTTTTTCGAGCGGCCAGCTTTTGCGCCGGGCGTACATTCCGACGGTCATGGAGGTGCATGCGCCCAGGGACGCTAGCAGCAGGTCATACGGCGCCGGGCCAGTGTCCGTGCCGCCGGCGGAGAGCGGCTCGTCTGCGCGCAGATGATGTTGGCCCGCAACAATTTCCTGGGCGAAACTTGCGCCGCTGCCGCGAACGATCACGCGCGGATCCTTCATCGGTGCATGTTCGGGAACTTTTGGTTCGCTCATCGGGCCCTCCGCAGTGGTAGCGACTCGAATTGTAGTCCAATCCGTTGAGGGGTGAGTATCCTTACAAATGTTACGAGCGTCCGTGTGAGGCGCGTCGGCCGACTATGCTAAAATTAATTCGAAAGGGAGAAAATGCACGGAGCACACATAATTTCACGCTACGGATGGATTATCTTCGCAATATTGTTATTGATTGCGCCGGGTCTCGGGCGCGCGCAGTCGCGCGGGGCTTCCGCCGGGCTATCGCCTGCTGCGCAGGGCCAGGACCATTCCCTGCTGCTTTACAACACGCATACCGGCGAGCGGATTGGCATCGTTTACCGCCGCGGCGAGCAGTATCTTCCTGAAGCGCTAGCGAAACTCGATTATTTCCTGCGCGATCACCAGACGAACGACGTTCGCCACTTCGACCCGCGGCTTTACGATATCCTCGCGGATCTCACCTCGTCGGTCGGGCATCCTGGAGCCGAGATTGACATCGTTTGCGGTTACCGCACTCCAACTACGAACGAATCTCTTCGCGCTCATACCACCGGAGTTGCGAAGAACAGCCTGCACATTCAGGCGGAGGCGATCGACTTGCGCATGCCCGACGTGAACACGCTTGCACTTCGTCGAGCGGCTCTCTCCCTGCATCGCGGCGGCGTGGGCTACTATCCGCACTCCGATTTCATTCATGTGGACACCGGCCGCGTCCGGCAGTGGTGCTTTGACTGTCCTGCCAGCCTGATCACCGGCAATTAATCAAGGATACGGATAGCCTTGCGCCAGGACTTCTTCGAGCGAGGTATCGTGCCCGTAGATATCGTCGTAGAAGTGAACGCGGCCATCTTCCGTGACGATTACCGTAGCATAGACGATCAATACCGGAATCGGATGCACGAGATTCACTTGATTATTCGGGGTGCCGTTCATGGCTGCGCGCACTTTATCCGAGTTCCATCCTCCGGGATTATCGCGTAGCACCCAGACCGCCAGATCGGCCGGCCGTTCCAGCCGGATGCAGCCATGGCTGAAATCGCGGCGGCTCTTTGAGAAGAATTCCTGCTCGGGAGTGTCGTGCATGTAGATGTTGTAATCGTTCGGAAAGATAAATTTCACTAGGCCGAGAGAATTTTTCGGTCCCGGATTTTGGCGGATGAAAAGTTTGCCGGCGCGTAGCTGCTCGAGCACGTCGCTGGTGACTGTTCCGGAACTGACCACCTCCTGGCGGCTGCTCACCACCTCGAATCCCTTTTTCGTCAAGTAGTCGGGATCTTTCGCGATGCGCGAAAAGAATTCCGCCTTGCCAATGGAGTAGGGAACGTTCCAGTAGGGGCGGAAGACGACGTATTGCAACATGTTGCTGAAGACCGGCGTGGCGTGATTGTAAGCTTTGCCGACGACCACGTTCATGGTCACAGTAATCTTGAAATTTTCATCGTAGGCGCGCAGGCGGAATTCGGGGACGTTTACTACGATGGGCGCCGTGTGAAGAATAACCGGCAGCCAGCGCCAGCGTTCGAGAGTGAGCTGGATCTGCTCGACGCGCCTGCTTAGTGGCACATTCAGGTCGGCCAAGGTTTGCGCGCTGATTTTTCCATCGGGGTCGCGGCCAAACCGGCGCTGAAAACTCTTAACCGCATCCACCAGCGGGGCCTGATACACCGTTGCATCGGCCGGAACATTTGCGTCCGCCGGAAGATCGCCCGTCAGCCGCAGCAAGCGGATTAGCCGCGGGACGCCGGGATACGAATCTCCTGGCGCAATCGTCTTTTTCACCGCGGGGAACTGTTCCCCGTCATCTTCCTTCGCGAGTTTCATGTAGCGTTGCAGCGCGCGGATCGTTCGTTGATAGCCCGGATACGGAGGCTCGATTTGCGCCAGAGCGGCCGCGATATCCGGGGCATCCACGACGTCTTCTTTCAGGAATCCGGGTAAATCGTATTTCTTCGCGTCCGTGTCGAAACCGAAATCGAAATGCTTGGGATTTACTTTGCCGATGTGAAGGTCGGAGATATAGCGCATCACGCAGACGGTGAGCGCGGCATCGAATCGGACGGCATCGTCTTCCGAAGGTTGCGCCGCGGCGGGTTTCAGTTTTGCCAGCCTGGCAGCCCAGCGCGGACCGTCGTAATCTTCCGGCGAGAGCCCCTTCTGATCCGCTTGCAGGAGCAGAGCAATCACTTGTTGCGCCTGCGCGGTCGGCTCCATTCCCCTCACCCACACCAGAGAATACCCGTAGGAGTCGTAAAATTTCTGCACGTGCTTGACGTAATCGGTGAAATTGGGCCAGCGGAGGTCCGGCAGGTTTCCTGACTGTGCGATGGTGCGCAACGAGGCTTGGCCCTCGGCACTCAGCTGTTGCTGCGGCGCTGACGACTTCGCGTTGGTTTCCGATAGAGAGCGAGCGAGCGCTGCGGGGACGACGCCTCGAGCGCAAATTAGCGCGGCCATTACCGCTGGCAGCAGGACCAAGAGGAATTTCGCGATCCGCGGTCGTTTCACTGGATTGCCTCCCGCTTCGTGGCAACTTTCGACGGCGCGCTGGGAAATGGAGAAAAATGCCGGCAGCTAAAGCGTTTAGCGGAAACCGTCTGCCGCACATTACCACAGGTGGCGCGAGTGGGGGCCGTCGGATGCCGCCCTTAAGGGCGCCGCTACGAAAGCTGCGCAAAATTCCTTGCGTTGATCCGCGAGCGGCACTACCTTAGCTGCTTCTTTCTGCGTGTCCGGAGAACTGACGACTGCTCTGCGACGCCATTTCGCCACCTCACTGCGTCGCCGCCTCTGGATCGAGACTGACCGAAGCTGGAAAACGGGCCTAGGAATTTGCTCATGCACCGCACAGATAAATGCGAATCCCCCGCGATTCCCGGTCATCCAAACTTCCACATCGCACTTAGTGCAGTCACTTATTTAAATGTGCTACAAATGCTGCTCCTTCGGCAACGAATGGCATCCGGCCGGCTCTGGTTCCTGAGCGCGGAGGCCATTGAGGATCGAAGGAGTGGGGCACAGAAATCTGGTAGATCGTTTTCAGGGTAAGCGCACGTTGCCGGGAGAAAAGATGAATACGCTTTCGAAATATAAATTCTGGATCGGCGGGGCGATTCTGCTGATCGTCGTCGGGGTGTTTGTGGAAGTGCTGCGCCCGAAGCACGTGGCGGGCGGGCCGCCGCCAACGCCGGACGTCCAAGTTGTGCAAGTGGAGCAGAAGGATGTTCCGATTTACGGCGAGTGGATCGGCACGCTTGACGGCTACACGAACGCGGATGTCCGCGCGCAAGTGGCGGGCTACCTGGTGAAACAGGGGTATCAGGAAGGCGCGTTCGTCAAGGCGGGGCAACTGCTTTTTCAGATCGACCCGCGTCCCTTCCAGGCGGCGCTGGATCAATCGGAGGGGCAACTCGCCCAGGCAAGGGCGCAGCTTGCGAATGCGAAAGCCGTGCAGAAGCGGACCGAACTTGACGTGAACCGCTACACGCCGTTGGCGAGGGAGCAGGCGGCGAGCCAACAGGACTTGGACAATGCCGTCCAGAACGACTTGGCGGCGAGAGCTACGGTGGCCACGGCTGATGCGCAAATCAAGACCGCTGCGGCGGCCGTCGAAACGGCGCAAATCAATCTCGATTTCACACGGCTTGTTGCGCCCATCGATGGCATCGCCGGGCAGGCTCAGCTGCAAGTTGGCGCGCTGGTGAATCCCAGCAGCGGGCCGGTGACCTCGGTTTCCACCGTCGATCCGATCAAAGTTTATTTCACAGTCAGCGAGCCTCAGTACCTGGCCTGGAGAAAACGGTTCCCGACCGATGCATCCCGGCAAGAGGCCGACAAGAATCTGCGCCTCGAATTGGATTTGGCCGACGGTTCCAGGTATCCGGAAGACGGCACATTCTTCTTTGCCGACCGCCAGGTGAATGTGGGCACAGGAGCGATTCGGATCGCCGGACTATTCCCCAATCCCGGAAATATCCTGCGGCCCGGCGGGTACGGCAAAGTCCGCGCAGTGATCCGCATGCAGAAGGACGCGTTACTGGTTCCGCAGCGCGCGGTCTCGGAGCTGCAAGGCGGCTATCAAGTGGCGGTGGTGGATAGCGCGGACAAAGTAAGCATCCGGTCCATCAATGTCGGCGACCGCGTGGGCACCCAGTGGGTTGTTCAGGACGGATTGAAGGCCGGCGAGCGCGTGGTGGCCGAGGGCATTCAAAAAGTCCGTGCGGGAATGCAGGTGAACCCCAAGCCATTTGCGCTAGCAACTCCAGGAAGGTAATTTCATGTCAAAGTTCTTTATCAATCGCCCGATTGTGGCCATGGTGATTTCCATCGTCATGGTGATTGTTGGCGGCATCACCATCCTGGCTTTGCCCGTCGCGCAGTTTCCCAACATCGCACCGCCCGAGGTTCAAGTAATCGCGACGTACGTCGGTGCGGACGCGGAGACTCTGGAGCAGGCGGTTGCCACGCCCATCGAGCAGCAGATGAACGGCGTGGATAACATGAACTACATGTATTCGTTGAATGCCACCGGCAACTCGACCACCAGCCTGATCGTGGACTTCGACGCAAAAACCGATCCGAACACCGATTACATTCTGGCGCAAAGCCGCGAGACATTGGCTGCATCCCAACTTCCCATAGACGTCACAAATTATGGAGTGACCGTTCGCAAGTCGGTAACCGCGCCGCTGATGTTGATCTCGGTGTTCTCGCCGCATGGAACCTACGATGCCAGATTTTTGGCGAACTATGCGTATATCAATCTTGCGGATCCGGTTTTGCGATCGCCGGGTATCGGTAACGTTCAGGTATTCGGCGCCGGCCAGTACGCGATGCGCTTGTGGGTTAGACCTGACAACCTGGCAAAGCTGGGCATCACGGTTACGGACATCGTTAGCGCCATTCAAGCACAGAACACCGTGAACCCGGCCGGGAAAGCGGGCGGCGAACCGGCGCCCAAGGGCACGGAATTTACATATTCGGTGCTGGCGCAAGGCCGCCTTACGTCTCCGGAAGCATTCGGGGAGATCGTGGTGCGCGAAACGCCGGACGGCGGGATCGTGCGGGTCCGCGACGTGGCGCGCATCGAACTGGGATCCCAGGACTATACCGTCGCGGGTCGTTTTGATGGAAAACCCAGCGCCGTCATTGCCACTTACCAACTGCCGGGATCGAACGCGGTGGATGCCGCGGCCGGGGTCAAGAAGCTCATGGCGCAAATGAAGGAGCGCTTCCCGGAAGATCTGGAGTTCGACGTGGCTTTGGATACCACGCGGGCGGTCACGGAAGGAATCAAGGAGATCGTAGAAACGCTGTTGATCGCGCTCGCTCTGGTCATCGCGGTGGTGTACCTCTTTTTGCAGGGCTGGCGAGCTACGCTGATTCCGCTGCTGGCCGTGCCGGTCTCGCTCATCGGCACGTTCATACTCTTCCCTGTTTTTGGTTTCTCGATCAACACACTTTCACTGTTCGGTTTGGTGCTGGCCATCGGCCTTGTGGTGGACGACGCCATCGTGGTGGTCGAAGGCGTGGAACGGCACATTGAGGAAGGAATGACGCCGAAGGATGCGGCGTTGAAGGCGATGGATGAACTTTCCGGTCCTGTTGTGGGCATCGCGCTGGTTCTCTCCGCTGTGTTCGTCCCGACAGCTTTCATTCCCGGAATTACCGGCAAGCTCTATCAACAATTCGCGGTGACCATCGCGATTTCCGTTCTTCTTTCCGCTTTTAATGCGCTCACGCTCAGCCCGGCGCTTGCGGCCTTGCTGTTGAAGCCCAAAGAACCGAGCCGCGGACTGCTGCAGAGATTTTTTGATTGGTTTAACCGGGTATTCGAGCGAGCCACGGAGGGCTATGTACGGTGGAGCGCAGTATTGTTGCGAAAGACCGTGGTGGTGGTGGCGGCGCTCGCTGTTTTTTGCGTGGCGGCTGGTTTTTTTGCCAGCCGGATCCCCTCGAGCTTTCTGCCGGATGAAGATCAAGGTTACTGCTACGTGAACCTGCAACTGCCGAATGGGGCGTCTATGGAACGAACCACGGCGGTCACTAACGATGTCGAAAAAATTCTGATCAATACGCCAGGGGTCGAGCACGTCACCACCTTCGTCGGCTTCAGTTTGCTTAGTTTCGTGCGCACCAGTTACAACACAACCTTTTTCGTGAACTTTAAGCCCTGGGACGAACGCACCAGCAGAGCGCAGCAGTTTCAATCCCTCAAGGTGCATCTGAACCAGCAGCTGAGCAAGATTCCCGCGGCGGTGGCCTTTGCTTTCTCTCCGCCCGCCATTCCGGGTGTCGGCACCGCGGGCGGATTTACGTTCATCCTCGAGGACCGCTCGGGCGCCGATCTTCAGTTTCTCACCAAAAACTTGAACACTTTTCTTGACGCGACCCGAAAGCGCCCGGAAATCGCCAGTCTCAGCACCACATTCCTGGCAAGCGTTCCGCAGCAGTTTGTGCAAGTGGATCGCGACAAAGTGCTGAAGCAGGGCGTTGCCCTTAACGACGTGTACCGAACCGTTCAAGCTTTCATGGGCGGACTGTTCATCAATTATTTCAATCGCTTTGGGCGGCAGTGGCAGGTGTATATCGAAGCGGAAGCCGATGACCGCGCCTCGGCGGAAAATGTGGGGCAGTTTTATGTGCGCAACAATGCCGGAGGCAATGTTCCGCTCTCGACGCTTACTACGATAAAGCCGCGGCTTGGGCCGGAATTTACGCTGCGCTTCAACGAATATCGCTCGGCGCAGATTAACGGGAGCGCTGCGCCGGGCTATAGCGCGGATCAGGCCACGGCAGCGCTCGAAGACGTTTTTAAACAGACGATGCCGCGGGAAATGGGATTCGACTATTCGGGAATTTCGTTTCAGGAGCAGAAAGCGCGCCAGGGAGTGCCGCCGTCGGTTATTTTCGGGCTTTCACTGTTGTTCGTGTTTCTGATTCTGGCGGCGTTGTATGAAAGCTGGACGCTGCCATTCAGCGTGCTGCTCAGCACTCCCGTGGCGGTTTTTGGAGCGTTTGGAATTCTTCTATTGCGCCGCTGGCTGATCGGCGTGTTCTTCCCGCCTTACTTGGATCAGATCGAGACCGACATCTACTCGCAGATCGGACTGGTGATGCTGATTGGCTTGGCTGCGAAGAACGCCATTTTGATCGTGGAGTTCGCCAAGGATCAGTACGACGGAGGAAAACCGCTGGCGGACTCCGCGCTCGAAGGAGCCCGGCTTCGTTTGCGGCCGATTTTGATGACCTCGTTTGCGTTCATCCTGGGCTGCGTGCCGCTCTGGATCGCCACCGGAGCTGGATCGGTGGCCCGGCAAATCATGGGCACGACGGTGATCGGCGGAATGATGGCCGCCAGCTTCGTGGGAATTTTCTTTGTGCCTGGGATTTTCTACATGGTGGAGAAGTGGTCCGGCGCCGGTAAGGAGCATGCTCCTGGCACTTTGCCGGCTACGCCTGCTCCGGCTCCGGCGGAGGGGGACTGAGATGAACCGCTGGGAGAACGGCGCGGAGCACGAACTCTGGAGTAGACTATGAAGAAGCGTACTTCATGTATCGCCGCGATGTTGGCGTCGAGTTTGGTTGCTGGATGCGCCGTCGGCCCGAACTATCACCGGCCCGACGTGCAAACTCCGGCGACATACCGCGATCTGAGCGAAAACCCGCAGGTTCAGGCTCAGACAGCATCCTACGCCGATCTTCCCTGGTGGCAGGTTTTTCAGGATCCGCAACTGCAGGAACTGATCCGCACGGCGCTGAAGCAAAACTACGATCTGCAAATCGCCACCGAACGCATCAACGCGGCGCGCGCGCAACTGGCGATCACGCGCTCAAATCTTTTCCCGCAATTGCAAGGTGGCGGCACTTTCTACGGCGGCAAACAGCAGTTCTTTCCGGCGACGATAAATTTACTGTTTCTCGCAGCGGACGCATCGTTCCAGCTCGACTTGTTCGGAAGATTGAGAAGAGAGACGGAAGCAGCGCGCGCACAATTGCTAGCTACTGAAGACGCGCGGCAGACGGTGATATTGACACTCGTCAGCGACGTAGCCAGCGACTATTTCGCGCTGCTGCAACTTGATCTGGAACTCAAAATCACGCTTGAGACGGTCAGGACGCAGGAAGATTCGGTGAAGCTCACCAATCTTCGTCTCTACCATGGCGTCGCCACCAAACTCGACGTCCTACAGGCTCAGGAAGTGCTCGACACCGCCAATGCTCAAATTCCTGACCTCGAGCGGCAGATCGCGCAGGAAGAAGACGCCATCAGCATTCTGCTCGGCAATTATCCGCAAGGCGTGCCACGCGGAAAGACGCTGGCCGAGCAGCCTCTGCCTCCCGAAGTGCCGCCGGGCCTGCCCTCATCAATTCTGGAGCGCCGTCCCGACATTCGCGAGGCGGAGCAAACGTTGAGAGCCGCGAACGCTGAAATCGGCGCGGCCAAGGCTCAATTCTTCCCGCAGATTTCGCTCACCGGGTCGGGCGGCGGCGCGTTCGGACGCAGCAGCACTTTCTCCAGCCTGATGAGCTCGCAATCCGCAATCTGGTCTTACGGCGGGCAAGTGACTCAGCCCATTTATACCGGCGGAGCTCTGCGCGGAAATCTGCACCTGGCCCAATCGCAGTATCAACAGGCGCTGATCGCTTACCGCCAATCGATTCAGAGCGCTTTTGGCGACGTGTCCGACGCGCTGATCGGCTATCAGAAATTCCATCAGGTCCGCCTTCGCCAGGAAGACACCGTGAAGGATTTGCAGGAAGCCGTACGCCTTTCCGATATGCGCTACAAGGGAGGCACCACGACGTATCTCGAAGTCCTGGACGGCCAACGCTCACTCTTTTCCGCCGAAATCACACTCGCGGACGCGCGCGGCACCGAGTACCAGAGCCTCGTGCAACTTTATCGGGCACTCGGTGGAGGCTGGCAGCAATAACCGGCGAGGACCGGGATTTCGCGGAGTGGAAACGGACTTCGATCCGGATGGCAGCGCGTTTTTCGGCGGACGCTACTGCTGAATCGTTGTCTCCGACTTCGGCGGTTTCTCCGTGACCTGCTTCGGAGTCGGCAATTGCGAACGATCCCAGCCGCCGCCAAGGGCTTCTATCAATGCCACGGCGGAAGTCACCTCTTGAACTTTTATACCATTTAGAGTTCGCTGGTCTGCGAGCAGCGTGGTTTGCGCAGTCAACACGTTGATGTAAGGGTCGATGCCGTCCTGGTAGCGGCCCAATTCGAGCTTCACAAATTCTTGCGCGAGATCCACCGCCTGCTGCTCCTGCTGCACCTGCTTAGACAAAATGCGCACTTCGGCCAGGGCGTCTTCTACCTGTTGAAATCCAGCGAGCACCGTCTGGCGATAGCTGGCTAGATCGGCATTGTAGGTGGCCACGTTTTGTTGGACCGTGGCGCGGCGCAGCCCGCCATCGAAGATGGTTTCGGAGACGGACGGGCCTACGGACCAGAAGCGGCTGGGCCATGAAAGCCATTTCGTAAAGGACGAACTTTCGAAGCCGCCTTCTGCGTTCAAAGTGAGCGCGGGATAGTAGGCGGCATAGGCGATGCCGATCGCGGCGTTCGCTTCCGCCATGGTGCGTTCGGCGGCGGCGATATCGGGGCGGCGCTCGAGAAGTTGCGACGGTACGCCGACCGGGATTGGCGGTGGAGCGACGGTCATGGGCTTCACGGGAATGGAGAATACAGTTGCTTGTTTGCCTACCAGCACGGCGATGGCGTGCTCGAATTGGGCGCGCGCAATTCCGACATTTGTAGCGTCGGCTTGGGCGCTCCGCAGCGTTGTTTCTGCCTCGACGACCGAGATCTTGTTATCCACGCCGGTTTGATACAGCCCGAGGGTAAGTTCGTAGGTTTTCTGGTCCGCTTCCACCGTATCGTTGAAGATTTTCTGTAGTTGGTCCTGGCCGCGGATCTCGAAGAACATTTCCGCCAGGCTGGTTTGCTCGGTTAGGCGCTCGTTCTCGAGATCCGCGGCGCTGACTTGGGCGGCGTATTGAGCTTGGCGAACCGTGTTGCGGACTTTGCCCCAAAGATCGGGCATCCATGTCGCTTCGAGTGGCAGTGTATATAGAGTGTTTTGAAGATTGGTGGAGGTGGTGGTGGTGCCCGAGCCTGTGCCTGTTCCGCTGCTTCCCGTGGTGCTGTTCGACGATCCTTTCAGGTTTGCCGAAGTGCGCGACTCAGTGATCGCCGGCCCAATCGAAAGCGTCGGATAGTATTGCGAGCGGGCTTCGCGCACGATGGCGCGGGCTTCCATGAAATTCTCGAAGAATTGTTTTATGTTTTGATTGTTGATGTCGAGTTGTTCCTCGAGCGCGTTCAATTCGGGATCATTGAAAATTTCCCACCACTTGCCGCGCAGCATGGCATCGGAAGGTTGCGCGACCGTCCAGTCTCCCGTTTCCTTCGATTCGCTCGGTGTCTCTTTGTAGGCCGGCGCGGATACGTCGGTGGCAGGGGCGTGATATTTGGGACCGACCACGCAGCCGGACAACAATAATGAGAGCAGGGCTGCAGCCAGCGACTTCGCGCTGGGCGCGAATCCCCGGTTGATGATGGCCGCAGAATATTTGTCGATCAAAATATTCATCTCATTTCACCGTACTAGCTGGCCTGTGCTGCTGGGGACCGAACCGCGCGGCGCTTCCTTTTCTGCATGCGCAACCGCAGGCGATCGAATTCCAAATAGACGACCGGCGTCGTATAGAGCGTGAGCAACTGGCTCAGGATTAGCCCTCCGACGATCGAGATGCCCAGAGGCCGGCGGAGTTCGTAGCCTGTGCCGGTGCCGAGCGCCAACGGGAGAGCGCCCAATAACGCGGCCATGGTGGTCATCAGGATGGGACGGAAGCGCAACATGCAGGCTTCAAAAATGGAGTCGTAGGGGCTCTTTCCTTGCTCGCGCTCGGCTTGCAGCGCGAAATCGATCATCATGATGGCGTTCTTTTTTACGATGCCGATCAGCAGCACGATGCCGATGATGGAGATGACGTTCAGGTCCTCTTTGAAGAGCATCAATGCCAGTATCGCGCCCACGCTCGCCGACGGCAGCGTAGAAATGATCGTCAGCGGATGCACGAGACTTTCATACAAAATGCCGAGAACGATATAGACAGCCAGCAGCGCGGTGAGGATCAGCACGGGCTCGGTGCCGAGCGATTGCTGATAGGCGAGCAGAGTACCGGCGAAGAAGCCCTGAATCGAGGAAGGCGTGCCGAGGCGCGTCTGCATTTTGCCGATGGCCTGGGTGGCATCGCTTAGAGATTTGTTCGAGGCGAGATTGAAAGATACGGTGACGGAAGGGAACAGGCCCGTGTGATTGATAGCCAGCGGCGTGGTATTGGCCTGGCCGTTGGCCATCGTGAGCAGCGGAATGTTTCTGCCGCCGGAGCTCTGAAAGTAGATGTCTTTCAGGCCTTCCGGGCTTTGCCAATATTGCGGTGCGACCTCGAGCACCACGTAATACTGATTCAATTGCGTGTAAATGATGGAGACTTCGGATTGGCCGAAGGCGCTGTATAACTCGGAGTCCAGCGATTGCACACTTTGGCCGAGCTTTGCCGCGCTGACGCGATCGTAGTTCAGCAATTCGTTGAGGCCGCCGTTTTGTTGGTCGGAGCTTACGTCCTGAAAGCCCGGCAGGCGCTTCATCTGATCGAGGAGGATTGGTCCCCACTTGGTAAGCTCCTCGACGTTATCGGATTGCAGCGTGTATTGGTACATCGCGTTGCTGGAACGTCCACCGAAGCGCAGATCTTGCACGGCCTGAAGAAACGCAGAAGCCACCGGCAAACGGTTCAGTTGTGGGCGCAGGCGATCGATGATCTGAGCGGCACTGACTTTTCGCTCCGCCAAAGGCTTCAGCGCAATGAAGAGCGAGCCGGTGTTTGTGGCTCCGCCGCCACCGGTGAAGCCAATCACGTTCGCGACAGCGGGATCATTCTTCACCACGGCGACGATCTGCCGGACCGAGTTGTCCATGGCCGGGAACGAGGAATCCTCGGGCCCGCGCACCGAACCGGCGAGCGCTCCGGTGTCCTGCGTCGGGAAAAATCCCTTGGGAATTCTGATGATCAGCACCACATTGAGCACGATAGTGACGAGGAGCACGATGAGCGTGAGAAGCGGATTGTCGAGCACCCAGTGCAGCGTGCGGCGATACAACGACAACATTCCGTCAAAGAACTTTTCACTCGTCATGTAGATGCGGCCATGCTTTTTCTTGCGCTCGTCCTTCAGCAAATAGGCGCACATCATGGGTGTTGTGGTGAGCGAGATCATCATGGATACGACGATGGCGGTAGAGAGGGTGACCGCGAATTCGCGGAAGAGACGGCCGACGATGCCGCCCATCAGCAGAAGAGGGATGAAAACGGCGATCAGCGAAATGCTGATGGAGAGGACGGTGAAACCGATTTCCGCGGCGCCCTTGAGCGCGGCGGCAAAGGGCTTCACGCCGTTTTCGAGGTGCCGCGCGATATTTTCCATTACCACGATGGCATCATCCACCACGAAGCCGGTGGAAATCGTGAGGGCCATCAGCGAGAGATTGTCGATGCTATATCCGAACAGATACATCACCGCGCACGTGCCGATCAGCGAGACGGGCACGGCGATGGCAGGAATGAGCGTGGCGCGGCCATTGCGCAGGAAGAGAAACACCACCAAGATCACCAGGCCGATGGAAATGAGCAGGGTCCTCTCCACGTCACTGACCGAGGCGCGGATGGTGGTGGTGCGATCCAGAACGATGGTGGTTTCGATTCCCAGCGGAATCGAGGCCTGGATAAAGGGAAGTTGCGCGCGCACGCGATCCACCGTGTTGATGATGTTCGCGCCGGGCTGGCGAAAGATAATTACCATTACCGCGCGCTTGCCGTTGAGATAGCCGGCGGCGCGGATGTTCTGCACGGAGTCGGTGACGTCCGCGACATCGGAGAGATGCACCGCCGCGCCATTGTGAAAACCCACGATGAGAGGCTTGTAGTCGTTTGCGCTCGAGATCTGGTCATTGGCAAGAATGTCCGCAGTGACCACGCCGTCGGAGAGCTGGCCTTTGGCCAAGTCGGAATTCTGCAGGCTCAAGACGGATTTCAAATTCGAGAGAGTGAGTCCGTAGCTGGCTAATTGCGTGGGGTTTGCATCCACGCGGACGGACGGCAACGCGCCTCCCCCAACGGAGACTTGGCCTACGCCCTGAATCTGCGACAACTTTTGTTCCATGACCGTGGAGGCTTCGTCATAGAGTTTGGCGGGACCATATTTGTCCGATGTAAGGCCCAAAATCAGAATGGGCGCGTCGGAGGGATTGACCTTGCGGTAGGTGGGATTCGACGGAAGGTTTGCCGGCAGATAGGTGCGCGCGGCGTTGATGGCAGCTTCCACATCGCGCGCGGCGCCATCGATATCGCGGCTGAGATCAAATTGAATGGTGATCGAGGTGCTGCCGAGGCTGCTTGAGGAGGTCATCTCCGTCACGCCCGCGATATGACCGAACTGTCGCTCCAGTGGAGTGGCGACGGAGGACGCCATAATTTCGGCGCTGGCTCCCGGCAAACCCGAACTGACAGAAATTGTCGGAAAGTCCACGGCCGGCAGCGGAGACACTGGCAGCACCTTGAATGCGATCGCCCCGGTGAGCGCAATCCCGACGGTGAGCAGAGTGGTGGCCACTGGCCGGCGAATAAATGGCGCAGAGATGTTCATGTCTGCACCGCCGGTTGTCGCCCGTTTCCGGATTTCGCGCGACTGGATTTGGGCGCGAAGCGATGCGCCAGATTGTCAAAGAAGATGTAGATCACCGGCGTGGTATAGAGCGTGAGCGCCTGGCTCAGCAGAAGTCCGCCAACCATTGCGATGCCCAGCGGCCTGCGCAACTCAGATCCGAAACCGGTTCCGAGAGCGAGCGGCAGCCCGGCGAGCAGCGCAGCCATGGTGGTCATCATGATGGGGCGGAAGCGGAGCAGGCAGGCTTCGTAGATTGCATCTGTCGCGCTTTTTCCGTGATGGCGCTCGGCATCGAGAGCGAAGTCCACCATCATAATTCCATTTTTTTTCACGATACCGATCAACAGCACGATCCCGATGATGGCCACCACGCTTAAATCTTCGTGGAAAAGAAGCAAGGCGAGGAACGCGCCGACGCCGGCGGACGGCAGCGTGGAAAGAATGGTGATGGGGTGGATAAAGCTCTCGTACAGGACGCCCAGCACGATGTAAACGGTGACCAGCGCGGCGAGAATCAACAACGGCTCATTAGAGAGCGAGTTCGTGAACGAAGCGGCGGTACCTTGAAAGCCCGCCTGAAGGCTCGGCGGCATCTTCAGGTCTTTCTCTACTTTGTTGATGGCGGTGATGGCGTCGCCGAGCGAGGCATTCGACGCGAGATTGAATGACGCAGTGATGGCCGGGAATTGGCCCTGGTGAGTAATCACCAACGGCTCGGTAGTGCTCTCGAAGTGCGAGAACGCGCTGAGCGGCACGGCATTGCTCATCGCCGAACTGGTTGCGCCCGCGGAGTTCACTCCCACGCTCGGCGTCGAATTCGCGTTCGGAGAAAGCGCATTTGTGGGCGGAGTAAGAGTTTTTGCCGAGGGAGTGTAGAGCGCAGAGGCTGTCAGCGCATTCGATCCAGCTGAGGATGATCCGGAAGACGCGAAAGACGACGAGGCCCCGGCACCGGATGCTCCGGAAGAGGCATTGGACTGGATGTAAATATGGTTCAGCTTGTTCGGATCGGTCTGGAATTGCGGCTCGCTCTCGAGCACCACGTGATACTGATTCACCTGTGTGTACATGGTGCTGATTTGGCGCTGGCCAAAGGCGTCGTAGAAAGTGTTATCAATCGTCGTCGGCGCGATGCCTAGGCGCGAGGCCGTAACGCGGTCAATCGCCAGAAATACCGCCAGCCCTCCCATTTGCTGGTCGGTGGCGACATCTTCGAGGTCCGGCAACTTCTTTAATTGGTCCACGAAGCGGTTGGCCCACAGATTCAGTTCGTTCGCGTCGGAGTCTTCCAGGGTGTACTGGTATTGCGTGCGGCTCACGCGGTCATCCACCGTGATGTTCTGCACCGGCTCCATAAACAGTTCGATACCCTGAACTTTGTCCAATCTCCGCTTGAGTCTGCGAATGAGATTTGCCGCGCTGATGTCGCGCTGGTCGATTGGCTTCAGATTGATCGACATCCGGCCGCTGTTGGTAGTGGTGTTTGTGCCGTCTGCGCCGATAAACGATGAAACGCTTTCGACAGCGGGATCCTCAAGAAGGACTTTAGTGAGCTCCTGCTGTTTTTCGGCCATGGCTTTTGAGCTGATCGCTGGCGGAGCTTGCGAGATGCCTTGGATTACGCCGGTGTCTTGAATGGGGAAGAAACCCTTCGGAATGATGATGTAGAGATAAACCGTAAGCAGCAGCGTGCCTACCGCGACGAGCAGCGTAATCGTCTGATAGCGCAGCACGAACTTCAGCGTGCGCCCATAGAATGCGATCGCATCCTCGAAAACTCGCTCCGAAGCTTTGTAGAAGCGGCCCCGCTGATTTTTCGGAGTGTGCCGCAGGATGCGCGCGCTCATCATGGGCGTGAGCGTCAAGGAAACCACTGCGGACACGACGATGGTCACCGCCAGAGTTACCGCAAATTCGCGGAAGAGCCGCCCGACCACGTCGCCCATAAATAAAAGCGGAATGAGCACGGCAATCAGCGACACGGTGAGAGAGAGAATGGTGAATCCAATTTGCTCGGCACCCTTGAGGGCCGCTTTCATGGGTGGATAGCCCATTTCGATGTATCGCGCGATGTTCTCGATCATCACGATCGCATCGTCCACCACGAACCCGGTCGAAATCGTCAGCGCCATCAGCGACAAGTTATCCAGGCTGTAACCGAGCGCGTACATGGCCGCGAAGGTGCCCACCAGTGAAAGCGGCACGGCCACGCTGGGGATGATCGTTGCGTACAGACTCCGCAAGAAAAGAAAGATAACCAGCACGACCAGGCCGATCGTCAACATCAATTCGAACTCGACGTCCGAGACGGATGCTTCGATGGCGGTGGTCAGGTCGGTGAGCGTGGTGACCTGAATGCCGGTGGGCAGGTTGGCTTCGAGCTGCGGTATCAGCTTCTTGATGCTTTTTACGACGTTGACGGTGTTGGCTCCGGGCTGGCGCTGCACATTCAAAATAACCGCGGGCGTCTGATTCATCCACGCAGCCTGATTATTGTTCTCCACGCCATTTACGATGTGGGCCACGTCCGGCAGCATCACCGGCGCGCCGTTCCGATAGGCGACGACCACGCTTCGATAATCCAAATTGCTCACCAGCTGATCGTTCGCGTCAATCTGGTAATCCTGGCGAGGGCCGTCGAAGTTTCCCTTGGCGGCGTTTACGCTGGCGTTGGTCAATGCTGAGCGCAGAGACTCGAGATCAATGCCGTAGGAGGAGAGCGCGGTGGGATTTGCCTGGATGCGGACGGCCGGCTTTTGTCCGCCGCTGATACTTACAAGTCCGACTCCGCTGAGTTGCGAGATTTTCGGAGCCAGGCGCGTGTCCACAAGGTCTTCTACTTGCGAAAGCGGCATGGTGTTCGAGGTGATGGCCAGAGTCAGGACGGGGGCATCGGCTGGATTCGTCTTGCTGTAGGTGGGTGGAGCGGGAAGGATGGATGGCAATAAGCTCTGCGACGCGTTTATCGCGGATTGCACTTCCTCTTCGGCTACGTCTATCGCCAGCGTCAGATTGAACTGCAGCACGATCACGGAAGTGCCGCCGGAACTGGTGGAAGTCATCTGGCTCAGGCCTTGCAACTCGCCGAATTGACGCTCCAGAGGAGCGGTTACGGTAGTAGCCATCACGCTGGGGCTTGCGCCTGGATAAAAGGTGAGTACCTGAATGGTGGGATAGTCAACTTCCGGCAACGCGGAGACCGGCAGCTGCGTGTAGCCCACGAGGCCGACCAGAAGAATTGCAGCCATCAGCAGCGATGTCGCCACCGGCCGCAAAATAAACGGACGAGACGGGCTCACGGCGCGTTGCCCCCGCTCGATTTGCTGCCTTTAGATTTGCCGCCTTTCGATTTGCTGTTGTTGCCGCCGGGTTTCGTGTTGGTGTCGCCCCCGCTCGGATTGGCCGCAGGCGGATTGTTCGAAATGACCACCTTGGTGTTGTCCTGCAACTTGTCAAAGCTGCTGTTGGCGACAACATCTCCGGGATTGATGCCATCCACCTGAGTCACGCCGGCTTCCGTGACGCCAGGCTTAACGGCGCGGTTGTGCGCGACGTTGTCTTGAATCACGTACACGAACGACGCTTGGCCATTTTGTTGCACGGCCGATGCGGGAATCAGCGTTACTCCTTGCAGCGTATCCACGAGCAGCCGCGTGTTCACAAACTGGTTGGGAAAGAGCAAATTATTTTTATTGTCGAACTGCGCGCGCGCCTTCACCGTGCCGGTGGTGGTATCGATCTGGTTGTCGAGCGTCAATAACTTGCCGGTGTCAATTTTCGTTTGCGCGGTGCGATCAAAAGCATCCACGGCCAGATTCGCTTTCTTGCGGATACCGGCTTGCACTTGGCCGAGGCTGTCTTCCGGTATGGTGAAAACCACGGTGATGGGCCTTAATTGCGTGATCACTGCGAGAGTTAAGTTTCCCGAGGATTGCACCACGTTGCCCGGGTCGACCAGCCGCAATCCCACGCGGCCGGCGATCGGCGCAGTGATGTGGCAGAAGTCTAGCTGCACTTGATCGAACTGCACGTTTCCCTGATCATTCTTTACGGTGCCCTTGTCCTGCAGGACGATCTTTTCCTGATCATCGAGAAGCTGTTTGGGGATGCCGTTGCGCGCCCAGGAATCGCGGTAGCGTTCGAGGTCCATCTGCGCCTGGGCCAGCAGATTTTCGTCGCGTTCCAGCGCGCCTTGCGCCGCCAAGAGCGTCGCGCGGAAGGGACGCGGGTCGATGTCGATCAATGGATCGCCCTTTCCGACGAGCTGGCCCTCCTTGTAGTGCACCTCAATGACGAGCCCATTCACCTGACTGGTTATCGAAGCGGTATAGACCGGCGTGACCGTGCCTATGGCATTGAGATAGACATTAATGTCGCCCTTCTGAGCCGTCGCACTCGTAATGGTGATCCCCGGAGCGCCCTGGCGCGCCTTGGCCGCTGCTTTTTTAGCTTCTTCGTGCCGGTGCCAGAAGTGAACAATCACAAGGACGATGACGACCAGCAGCAGGATCCAGAGAAAGGTGCGCAAAGTCCTGTGGCGAGGATGTGCCGGATCGAAACCCGGTGGACCTGCAAGAGGCCGATCCGGGAGCTGATCGTCAGGGCGTAGGGATGAATTTTCGTTTTGATCCGCCGTCAATCGGAGTCTCCTTTTTCAGCTCAGAACCCGCATCATCGCCCTGCTCGCGAGCGGTCCCCCATCCTTATTAATGATTCGTTCGGTGGCCGAGCGGTGTCACGGGGCGGCTTGCAGCGCCTGTACTTTGGGGGAACATGCCGAGGGACGTGCTGAACCATGTTCTGCGCGCCTCTCTCAAAGTTTCGACTTTCCGTTTGACTTATAGGAGAGCGATTGGCCTTGTGCACGCCAAGGTCCTTTTTATAGACGATTTCGCCATCATTCACAATGAAAGGTCACGCGGCCGCGGCGAGTCAAATGCGGCTCCCGTCAGCGCGTTCTGCCCGAAGGAGCGAAGGCCAGCGACCGCGCGGATTCTTCGAGCTCATTCGCAAACTCGGAAGGTCTCAGGGCTGGCAATCCCAGGCACTCTTGTCCGGCATCGATGGCGGGCAGCCAGAAGCAACTGTTTTCAACGGGAACGCACAGAAACGCGGTGACTGGCAGGCCGGACAAAATCTCCAGGAGTTCAGGTCCGGTTGCATCGGGTAGATGCGAATCGCTGAGCACCAAATCGACTCGCACCGAGCTCAGCACCTGGCGGGCGCTTTGCATATTGCCTGCGAAGTGGCATCGGAATCCCCAGCGGTGCAGGCGATCCGTCAAGAAGTGGGCTGCTTGAAAGCTCTGTCCGACTAAGAGCACTTCTCTCCCAAAGAGCGTCATTTGCCCTCTCTAAAATAGTGAGACTCTATCGGTGGCCGCGGGGTTGCGAAAAATGGTGATGGAGAACTGAATTGAGCTCATCTCGTAAACGCACGAAGCAAGTTTTTCAGCCGGCAGCCTAGCATTCGTTGCGGCGGAGCCGCAGAAACACGGTGGCAGCCCCCTGCTTTAGCAGGGGGAGGAGCGCTTTAGCGCTCCGAAAATACGCCGCCTTACGTCAGGGCGCTTTAGCGCTGGGCACCGACAGCGGCGATTTCCCCGCGACGGTCAGCGCTCAGTGTCAAAGTGAGTGCCGTGCTGTAACGCAAGCGACCTCGAGGAAGTCTGATAGGTGCGGGGAGACACAAAAACGATTTTCATGTTTCTAGTTGTGATTGCCCCGAAATACCGCAAGGAGTCTCACCGATGGTTCATCCCTGGCACGATTTGAAACCGGGCGAAAATGTTCCGGAGGAATTTGATGCGGTAATCGAGATTCCGCGTGGATCGAACGTTAAATACGAGCTCGACAAGCCGAGTGGGCTGATCCGCGTTGACCGGGTGCTGTATTCGGCGGTCTACTATCCCGCCAATTATGGTTTCATCCCACAGACGCTCGCTGAAGACGGCGACCCTCTTGATGTGCTCGTGCTGTGCCAGGAAGCCGTCGTTCCGCTGGCGTTGATCCACGCGCGCACCGTCGGTTTGATGTCCATGGTGGACTCCGGCACGATGGATCACAAAATTATTGCGGTTGCGACGCAGGATCCCGAGTTCAACGGCTACCAGGAAGCGAGTCAGATACCGGCGCACTATTTGCTGACGCTGCGGAGGTTTTTCCAGGACTACAAGCAACTCGAGAACAAGACGGTCGAGGTGGACGAGATTGCCCCGGCGAAAGCTGCATATCCCGTCCTGCAAGCCGCGTTGAAACGATATTCGTCGAAATACAATAAGTAGCTAGTCTAAGAACCGCAGTCCCGCCCCAAGTCTCGCATCAACTCTTTTTTGCTTTTCCCGGAGGGTTCAGCGCGACGGCGGCCTCCCCGGTGAGATAGAGGAAAGTGAAAGTCTCCTGCAGGTACAGGTGGACAGTGGTATCGGTGTGGCTGAGATAGCCGATGGAGAGGTCTTGGCCGATGTGCAGATCGAAATCGCCGCCGCGGGTGGTGACCACGAAAGCGCCGGCGATGGCGGGAGCCCAGATGATTTCATCGTTGACCAGGCGCTTGACGTGCTCGAGCACCGGGTAACCATGATCGCTGGTTTCAGCGAGAGCGGTGTATTCGTCGGCGCCGAGCAGCACGGAGTACGGGCCGTTGACGCCGACGAGGCGCAACTGGCTCAGGCCTTGCGCAATCGCTTCGGGATATTCGCGCACATCGCTCGGAAGCGTCTTGATGGGATTACTGGTGCCCTTGCGTACGCCGCCAATGCCTGCGGCGGCATAGCCATCGAAAATGGCGCCGTCTTCGGCGAAAGCGATTTGGCGCGCGGCATCCTTCGCCGGTTGCCAGTCCGAGTCGTTCGCGCCACGAGCCACGTCGTCGATTGCCTGCCGAGTGAGGTCGAAGGGAGCGCGCAACTCGACGAGCGCATTCACCACGCGCTGCCGCGCAAGGATGCCGTCCTTCGGAGCTGTGATTTGCCGCAGATGGCCAGTGCCCACTGCGGAAAGAATTGTGCCCGCGGGGGCGTTCACGTCAACCACGCGGCGGCCCGCGAGATAGCGCTTGAACGTGCGCGAAGTTTCTTCTTCGATCTGCGCCCAGGCCAGATCCGAAATGGGGGCTAGCTCGCGATGCAGGTTATTCATTGGCGCTCTCCTTTGAGGGAACCGATGCCGAGCGAGCCATCGTTCTCCGGCGCGCTCGATGGAATAGGATCGGCCGCCGCGGGCGCCGCGGAAGAATCCGCATCCGCGGCCTCTTCGTCTGCCACGTCGTCAAGAAACGATGCGGAGGGCACGAAGAACAAACTCCCAGTGACGGCGCGGCTGAAATCGAGCAAGCGATCGTAATTGCCGGGCGGACGGCCGACGAACATGTTCTCGAGCATTTGCTCGGTAATGCTGGGCGTACGGCTGTAGCCGATAAAATAAGTTCCGAACTCAGCTTCCGTGGGCCGGCCGAAGGGCATATTATCGCGCAGGATTTTCTGCTCTTTCCCGTCCACAACAATCGTGGTGAGCGAACTGTGCGATGACGTTGGCTTGACGGATTCGTCCAGTTCAATATCCGAGAGCTTCTTGCGCCCGATGATGCGCTCCTGCGCTTCGGTCGAGAGCGCATCCCATCCCGCCATATCGTGCAGATATTTCTGCACGATCACGTAGCTGCCGCCCGCGAATGCGGCGTCTTCCTCGCCGACAAGCACCGCTTCGAGCGCTTCCTGTCCTCTCGGATTCTCCGTGCCATCTACGAAACCGATCAGGTCGCGGTCGTCGAAGTAGCGAAAGCCGTGCACTTCGTCCGCCGGGGTCACCGCATCTCCGATGCGCGCCATGATTTGCGTGGCCATCTCGAAGCAAAGATCCATGCGCTTCGAGCGAATGTGAAAGAACAAATCGCCGGGTGTGGAAACTGCGTGGCGTCCGCCCGAGCGAATCTCGCGGAATGGATGCAGCAGGGCCGGCCGCGGCGCGCCAAAAAGGCGATCCCAGGCTTCCGAACCGAAGCCCATGATGCAGGAGAGCGCAGCCTCAAGATCGCGCATCTCCACCGCACGAAAGATCCCGCTGAGATCGGCGCAGAATGAGCGCACCGTAGAACGTACTTCGGAGCCCGGCTTGAGAGTGACCACCAGGAAGATAGCGGCGCGGGTAAGCGGTAAGGCCACCGGCTGCGCGAAAGCGCGCACGCCTTCGGTAGTTTTTCCAGCGCTCTTCGGATCGGGCTGCATCGGATTTTGTCCTCGCGGTCTCCGGATACTCTACCCGCTGAAATGCCGCGCTGGCCTCGGGTACGAGGGTTGAGCGCGAAAGCTTATCATCGTCTGGCAGAAAACGTCCATGCCGCATCGGCGCGAGTAGTGTCCTAATCTGATGAGCTGGCAGCCTCGTAGAGGAACTCAGAATCCAGCGAGGCGGAGCCGCGACGTCACGGTGGCAGCCCCCGAATTTATTCGGGGGAGGAGCGCTTCAGCGCTGGGTACTTCTTGGCCGCACCGTCACGCGACTCCCGTCATCACCTAGGCAGGCCCCACTTACAAAAGCGCGCGTATTCTCACGCCTGTTGCGATAAAGTTTCCTGCGCAGGCCGCTCAATCCAGAAAAACGACAAAGGCGTTGCGATGGAAAGAATCGTGAGCAAAATTAGTCGAGTGTTTTTCGTCCTCGCGTTCGCCTGCGCGGCGCTGTCGATAGGGGCGGCAGTTCCAACCGGCAAAACTAGCAACGTCGTGCTGATTGTCTCCGATGGCCTCCGCTGGCAAGAAGTGTTCACGGGCGCGGACCGCAGCTTGATGAACTCGGAGCACGGCGGAATCTGGGCCGACCCGGCCGCTCTAGCGAAAAAATTCTGGCGCGACGACGCCAAGGAGCGCCGCTCCGCCTTGCTGCCTTTTTTGTGGGGCACCGTCGTTCGCGACGGGCAGATTTTCGGGAATCAGCAGAAGGGAAGCATCGCGCGCGTCACTAATGGCCTGGCATTTTCCTATCCCGGCTACAACGAAATGCTCACAGGATTTCCCGACCCGCGCATCAACAGCAACGAATTCGGTCCGAATCCGAATCGCACCGTTTTCGAATGGCTGAATGCTTTCCCCGAATTTAGCGGGCGCGTTGCGGCGTATGCCACCTGGAGCACTTTCGCGGACATCTTCAATGAAAAGCGAAGCCACTTGGTACTGCAGTGCGGATGGAATTTGCCGCCGCATCCGGAGAACGCCTCGCCGCGCGATGCATTGCTCGACACGCTATACCAAACGACCACGCGCCTCGATGACGAAGACGTTTACGATTCATTTTTGCAAGTCCCGCTGCTCGATTTCGTCGCGTCCGGCCGGCCGCGCATTCTATTTGTCGGCTATGGAGAGACCGACAATTGGGCGCATGCCGGGCGCTACGATCTCGTCTTGGAAAGCGCGCACCAGTTCGATCGCTTCGTCGAGCAACTCTGGAACACCATGCAGGCGATCCCGCAGTATCGCGGTCAGACCACTTTCATTATCACCACGGATCACGGGCGCGGCAGCGGACTGGTGGAATGGAAAGAACACGGTGTCGAGGAGAAAGGGTCGGAAAACATATGGATAGCCATCATGGGACCTGACACCGCAGCGCTGGGCGAGCGCGAGAATGTCGCGCCGGTCACGCAATCTCAGATCGCCGCGACTTTGGCCGAGTTTATCGGGAAGGATTATCGCGCCGCGGTCCCGAACGCAGCCGCGGCAATTCCCGGGATTCGCCCCGTTCAGTAAAACAGTCCAGTAACATTCGTTGCGGCAGAGCCGCAGAAACACGGTAGCAGCCCCCTGCTTTAGCAGGGGGAGGAGCGCTTTAGCGCTGGGCACCAACAGCGGCGATTTCGCCGCGACGGTCAGCACTCAATCCTGCCGTCACTTTTGGATCCCACTAAAAGCCTGCTCAAGCTCTGCCCGGCGGGATTTCAAAAAGATGCCCCAGATTTCTGGCGAACATTGAATTGCTGATAGAGGAAGGATTCGGCTTTGGTTCTTTCCGGTGTGGAGAGCGGCGGCGTCGAATTCAGATAAAGAATGTAGTTTTCAGCCGCTGCGTCGGGATTGCCCTCGCGTTCCTGCGATTCCGCGCGAGCAAGAATCTGTTGTGGCAAAAGCTCGACGCTGGCGCGAGCGGCCTTGATGAGCGCATCGCGCGCGTTGTTCTCGACGTCGATGAGAAATTCATTTTCATCAGGGATATTGCCCTGCTCTTTAATATTTTCGGTGTCTTCTGGTTTTACGTTTTCCAAGATGATGATGGTGTCGGCGTTGGACTTTTTGATGGATGGGCTGGATTCAATGATTTGTCCGCTGGAATCTAGAATGCGGTAGCGAAGCTCGACGGTGGCGGAGAGTTGTAGCGTTTTCTGCGTGTAGGAATACGGCTTGACGATGTCGCGGCTGATCGTTTTGGGCGTGGAATCCATCTTTAAGAGATCGGCATTGAGCGTCTTTTCCAGGCCCTTGAGTTTCTCTTCGGCATCGGTAATTTCCTTCTTTTTGCCGCGAGCGATGGCGCCCTGCACGACGGCGCGGGCGCTATCGAGTTCGAGTTTTGCGGCTTCATACTCGCGATTGAGGGCGTTCCATTGCTCGTTGGGAAGCTGTTCTTCACCGGCGCGGTATTTGGAGTCTTTGGAATCGGACTTCGTGGTGCTGTTCTTGCGATGGTCCACCACGTCGCCGACCAAACTGAAACTGGGCTCGACGATGGGATTGTCGCCAGGTCGGACAATTTTTACCGGCAGTCCCGAATTCTCAAGGCCCGTGGCGATGGCATCGGCAAGCTGTTCGGCGAAGCCAATACTATCGCGGCGCGAGGTCTGGTCGCGAAAGGCGACGCGGATGGAAAGGCGCGAGCGGAGTTGGTAGGTGGCGTCAGCTTTGGTCTTTTCGTCGCGCAGCGCTTCGAGGTTGCTGGCTTTGTAGGGCATGGCTTTTTCGATGTAGGACCAGCCGATGCATGCCCCGGAGCCCATGGGTTTGGAAAGATAGCGGACCGCCTGGTCCAGGTAGTATTGACTGAGCTTGTCGGCGAGATCATCGCGGCGTTCTTTGAGCGCAGGTTGGCCGTCGAAGGCGAAGGCGCGGTCGAGGTAGCCATAGGCCTTCTCGATTTCCTTCTCGTCCGCCAGTCCGCGAATGGGGTCGTGGGCTTTTTGAATTTGTTGGGCAGCCTGCGAAGCAGCGGTCACGTATGCGGGACCGAGAGCCGTGCGTTCCGTTTCGACGAGAGAGCGCTGATCGGGAGGCAGAGTGTCGAGAACTTCGTAGGCGGAGATGACGTCGTTCTGAGCCGCAAAATCATTGCTTTGATGAATGGCGGCTTCGGCGGCGGCTTTGTTATTGGCCTTCTCTAATTCCTTTTTGGCGTTTGCCAGCGCCGCGGCGGATTCGGGAGTGGGCTTGATCTTATCTGCGAGATCGAATTCCCGCACGGCATCCCGCCAACTATTGGAATCGGCGAAAGACTTGCCGTTGTTGAAATGGAAGTTGTGCGAAGCATCGACGATTTCCGCGATTCGAGGATCTTCGGGGAGAAATGCCAGATAAGGGGAGACTACGTGCATGGCGTCATCGATGTGATTCGATGACACCAGGTTCTGAGCGGAATGGATGGCGGCTTCGTAGGTGTTGGTTTCCTTGGTTGCGCCTTCTGCAAATTTCGCCACCGAGGGATTCTGCGGATCGATTTCCTGAAGCTCCTGGAGGAGATGGTTGGCGGTTCGCAGATGTGCGTAGCCGGTGATCTTGAGTGAGAGGGCCTGCTGGTAGCTTAGAAGTTCGGCGCTGCCCTTGCTGGCGATCGCGTCGATGGCGGCGGCGACTTCTTCGTTGATCGATTGGCTTTCGGCGTCGGCGGGCGAAATGGATTTTGCTTTGAAGGCCAGTTGCGCGGCGGTTTTCAATTCGGCGTACGCTGGAGAGGCTTGCGATTCGGAGGTCTTGTAGAGTTCGAGATGAGCGCGGCTCTGCTTCGCTAGAAAATGAGTGAAGGAAAGTTTCGCTTCTTCGGTGTGAGCAGCGGAAGGATATTTTGCCAGGTAGGCATCCCAGAGCGCGATTTCCGACGCACGGGAAGCTAACAGGAACTCGGCGTACTCGACATCCGGCGCGGAAACGAAAACGATGAGCATGCCGGGTTTCAGAGTAGGCACAGAGGTTGCTGAACCGATGGGCTTTCCGCCGAGAGCGGACTTGGCCGCCAATTCTCCTGGGGTAAGACCGGAATTCTTCTCAAACTTGAGATTGTCGGGAACTACGCAGGTGGAGGAATTGTTCTTGGTGTAGCGCAGGCTTCCATCCGCCAGAACTTCCAGCGAAGAAGGTGCGGAGAGGCGGATTTTGAGGAGCTTGCCGTATTTCGATTTGTCGATGCTCTGCTCGTTGCCGCAGTCTCTCACCTCGATTTTGGCGTTCAGTTCTACGTCGGATGCCTGCATGTAGGTCCATGCGGAGGCGTTTTGATAGACGATGATGGCGTTGAGAGGCGCTTCTTTGGCGGACAGGCGTAGTGTTAATGCAGACGCACACAGGCATAACGCGAGCAACGCGCGACAAAGATCTCCGGGAAAGAACCGCTTCGAAAATTTAGTCTTCATATTCAGAGTTGCTCATCGCCTACATACCTTTTGCCTTGAGAGTGCGGTCCAGGCCTGAGCGCGCTTTTTCGTTGTTAGGCTCGCAGTCGAGGACAGCGCGATACTCGCGCTCGGCGCTCTCATAGTTACCTTGTGCGCTGTTGCGGTCGGCGCGATTGAGCCGCACCGTTAAATCACTCGCGGATAGCTCGCAGCCGGGAGCTATCGGTGGTGGATGCGATGAAACGTTCTTGTTTGTTCCGTCCTTTGGGGCGGGCCGCGGCGCTGGCGCGCGCTTTGCACTTAGCAG
>Ga0209772_10000030_pt1 | contig 30551 bp, 21 predicted proteins | sample BogFormECP03_OM1_FD_188235 | JGI IMG/M metagenome (GOLD analysis project Ga0209772, IMG submission 188235) | Bog forest soil microbial communities from Calvert Island, British Columbia, Canada - ECP03_OM1 (SPAdes) (version 2) | ecosystem: Environmental > Aquatic > Freshwater > Wetlands > Bog ... | reverse complement strand
TATTGGTGGCCGCTGGATTGTTGTTGCGTAGTTTCGCGAAGCTGGCGACGCTCGATCCCGGCTTTGATCGCAACAATGTCCTAATCGTGTATACCGACTTGTGGCCGGCGAAAATACCTCGAGATCAGCGTCCCTCCGTACTCGACCGAATCGAGAACCAGCTGCGGGCTCTTCCTGGCGTCCTTTCTGCGAGCCGCTCATCCGTGACACCTGCCGAAGTGAGCTACTGGGCACATAACGTTTACACAGAGTGGTCCAAAGGCTTCACGGATGCGGAATCTCTGTCTATGTCCGTCAACGTCTCGCCTGAATATTTTGGAACGTTGCGAATGCAATTCGTGGCGGGCCGCGACTTCAATCGCAGCGACACAGCTACCTCTCCTATGGTGGCGATCATTGATCAGACGGCGGCACGTCGCTTCTTTCCAGGCCTGGATCCCGTTGGCAGGACGTGCTGGATTGACGGCGTTGCGGGGCAATCCGGACCGCCGATCAAGGTTGTGGGTGTCGTCCGGAATGCCAAGTACGTGTCACTGCGCGAGGAGATTCATCCCACGGTCTTTTTCCCTGCCACTCAGGCTCCCGACCTCGGTTTGGCCGGTGCGCTCGAGTTGCGCACTGCACTACGACCTACAGCGCTCATCTCGTCGGTCCAGGCGGCGGTAGCCTCTGTGAGTCCCGCGATTACCCTCGAGTTTCACACGCTGGCACAGCAGGTAAGCGACTCCATGGTCCAGGAGCGCCTGCTCGCCCAGCTTTCCGGCTTCTTTGGTTCCTTGGCATTAATGCTGGCCCTGATCGGTCTTTACGGTACGGTCAGCTATCTGGTGGCGCTGAGGCGAAGAGAGTTCGGAATCCGCATGGCACTGGGGGCGGAGCCGGGTTCAATCCTCCGGCTGATCATGCGCGACGTCTTTTCCGTTGTCGCTATCGGTCTCCTCGCGGGCATAGCCATGTCACTGGCAGCCACAAGACTGCTCCAGCAACTATTGTTCGGGATAGGTCCTCGCGATACCGTGACTCTCGTCGTGGCAGTGGCGGCACTGTCCATCGTGGCGCTAGTCGCAGGTTACTTCCCCGGTCGACGGGCGATGCGCGTCGATCCGATGGTGGCTTTGCGTTACGAGTAGTCTCTGTCTGGACGAAATTTGCTTGCTCGCTAGAGGCGGGGGTCTCTTACATGCGCTATTCGGATGCCGCAGGTTGTGCCATGCGCCGAATCCAGAATATCTCGAACTGGCTCCGCTTTTTCTTTCACAGGCAGCGGAGATAAGCTGCAACCGCAGACTGTCTTCGGCAGAGGTGTGGGAGAAACTTTCTTTCAAACGATTAGGAGCCGGCGGCTTGCGCGCTGATATTGCCGCGAAGGCCGAGTGCATCGGCTTGCTCACGCATGGCGGCGATGCAAAAGCCGATGTGTTCTTCGATCGGGATACCCATCTCCTCCGCGCCCTTGCGGACGTCTTCGCGGCTGACGCCTTTGGCGAAGGCTTTGTCCTTCAGGCGGCGCTTCACGGAATCCACCTCGAGGTCGAGGATGCTCTTTGACGGGCGCACGTAGGAGCAGGCGGTGAGGAAGCCGGCGAGCTCGTCGCACGCGAAAAGCGTGTGCTCGAGCGGCGACTGGCGAACGACACCGGAATAGTCGGCGTGCGAGAGAATCGCGCGGACGATCTCCTCGGAGTAGCCGCGCTCGCGCAGCATTTTCGCGCCCTCCGCGGGATGGCCGGCGTCGGCGGCGTGCTCGGAGTTGGGCCAGCGCTCGTAGTCGAAATCATGGAGTAAGGCTGCGAGTCCCCAGGTTTCTTCGTCAGCGCCCTGCTTGCGGGCGTAAGCGCGGACGCACGCTTCCACGGCCAGCATGTGCTTGCGAAGGCTCTCCGATTCGGTGAATTCGCACAGCAGCTTCCAGGCATCGTCGCGTGTCGGCATGCGTTTCTCCAGGTTGAGAGAGAGCATTGTAACGCAGAGACTGGGGAGTTGGCTGCGGGTTTGGGGCCGCGAGTTGACGCCATAAACGGTGCGACGCTTTGGGAAGGGCTGGGCCATGCTTAGATCGGAAGAGGGCACGATGTATGGTGCCCCTACAGTTGCAGATGCGGATTTAGGGGAGTCGGTGTTGAATTGGGGGCACTGCTTTTTTGTAAGTGTTGCTGATAAAGGACTTAGACCTGCCGCAAGTTCTTTGAATGCAACACTTGCGAGACGGCATCGTAAGTGTTGCATATAAAGGGTTTAGGTTCACAGTGGGGGCTGCAAAAGTGGGAGCAGGGCTCCCGCACTCCATAGGGCTTACAGATGAAACAGGCTGATGACTACTGGCGTTTGGAGGTGATTAGGAGGTCTAGTTCGTCCAGGGAGCGGGGCCAGTCTTCGCGGAGGAGGCGAGAGAGGGCGCGGTCGGCGAGGAGTTTGCCGTTGGTTTGGCAGGCGGGGCAATAGTTAGTTTCGTTGTCGGCGTAGCGGATGCGCTGGATCGCGGTAGAGCAACGCGGGCAGGGTTGTTTGTAGCGGCCGTGGACGCCCATGCCTTTGCGGAAGGCAGTGACTTTTTCCGGGAATTGGCCTGCGGCTTCGGCGCGGAGGTGGTCGGTCCAATTCGTTAGCGTGACGCGGGTGGCTTCACAGAGGCGCTTGATTTCTGGGGCTGAGAGCTTCTGAGTCAGCGTGAGGGGAGAGAGTTTCGCTTCCCAAAGGATTTCGTCGGAATAGGCGTTGCCGATGCCGCTAAAAAGATGTGGGTCGCTGAGGGCGCGTTTTAAAGTGTGGTTGGCGGAGAGAAGCCTGGCGGTGAACTGCTCGGCACTGGCTGTCAGAACCTCGATCCCGCCGGGATCGAGCGAGCTGAGGCCAGCTTCGCCGGAAACTACGTGGAGGGAGGCGCGCTTCTTGGAGCCGGCTTCGGTCCAGAGAAGCGAGCCATTGGAGAAGTCGAAGGCGGCCAGTCCACGAGGCGGAGAGATTTTGGGGCGGGCAGGGACCGCTGTGAGCGTGGGCTTGAGCGGATGCCAGTGGATGCGGCCTGCAATCATTAGATGAAGGACCAGCCAGAGCTCGTCTTCGAGGCTGATGCAGATGCGTTTGCCGAGGCGGCGGAGTTGAAGGACTTTTTTGCCGGAAGCGCTCGCGATGGGCGGGTTTGCGGTGCGCAAGAGGAAGGGGCTAACGATGCGGACGGCCTCCAGAGTTTGGCCGAGGATGCGCTTTTCGAGGGCTTCGATGTAGACGGTAATGTCGGGGATTTCCGGCATGGGGCTTAGGAACGCGAAAAAGCCGCGCTGCGTATACAAGACATCGTACAACGCCGAGCGTTGCCGTGCGAATGAACGGGAGCGATGGGGGCACAAACGGAAGTGTGAGAGAGAGCACAATGGATTGTGGCAAATGAATTTTTTTTAAGAAAACTGGCCGTTGGGACAGGCGAAAATTATTCGTAAAGTCTGCGCCGGCAAATTGCATATGCAAAAATAGTTCAAAAATACTCTTGACAGAAAATGGCCATACACAAGATACTCCATCGCGCGCCAGTTTTCTGCCTTCCCCAGAACGACGTTCCGGGGTTCCCTCCACTATCCGCAGCCGGACAAAGTCAGCGAGGAGTACCGGTGTCTGCACAAATTGAAAAAGAAACCATGAATTCATTGGAAATGGATAGGGAAGTCATTCGCTGTAAGACATGTGGTCTCGTCCAATACCGGACGCGCACAGGAAACTGCCGCCGTTGTGTGCGCGCCTTGCCTCAGCGTCTGGAGTTCCTAATTCCTCCACCGGCACCTCCGGAGGAAGCAGCCGCTGAACCTACATCCGAAAAGTTTGCCAACCAGGAGACGGTCGAGAATATCGGCCAGCGGATTCGCCAGTTGCGCGAATCGCGCGCGATGACCCAGAGCCAGCTGCAATCACGCTCGAAGGTGTCGCGCTCCTACTTGTCCCGCATCGAAAGCGGCCAGATGACGCCGAGCCTCGGCACGCTGGAGAAGATTTCCGAGGCGCTGAACGTCGGCTTGAACCGGTTCTTTATCCCGGAGTCCGACGGGGAAGCGCTGCTCGAGGATCCCTTCATCCAGGGATTGCGGCCGTTCCTGCGGCAATTGGATTGGGAACAATGGCAATCCATTCTGAAGAGGCTGCAGGCGATCAGCGATCACGTCCATGCAGCGCCAATTAACCTCCGCCCTATCGGTAACCCGGCGCGGATGCCGCAGCCCGCGCCGTCGAACGGCAACGGCCACAACGGACATATCGGGGCCGGCCATTCGAATGGGCATGCGTTGACGCATTCCCATGGCCAGCCGCAGGGTTATGTGCTGCGGAGACCAGGTGCGGGTCCGGTGTTTCAACGGCCCGTAGCGCGGTAATTAAGTCGCAGCGGTAAAGACGTAAGTTTTTCTTGAGTCGAGAGCAGGGCACAAATCAGCGCGGTGTGACCGGTGCAGGTCACACCGCGTTTTTTTGTGCATCGCGAGTTCGGACGGGCACGACATGCCGTGCCCCTACGCATGGCGGTCAGTCGCGGATGACGGAAACTTTCGCGGCAGGGACTTCCAGGCGCATTAGGCGGTGGCTTGCATCGAGATATAAGTCGACTTCGATATCGGTGGTGGTGACGCGGAAGCCCTCATAGGATTTTCCGTCGAGGGTGGCGGAGCCGGTGGATTCGGCGGTGACGGTGCCGGGCATCATTTCCTGCGGAACGAAAACGGAGAAAGTCTGCGGGCCGCGTTTGGACCAATCGTAGAGACGGGCCAGAACCGCGTATTGGTGATAGAGGTTGTTATCGAGGACTGCGACCAGGGGAGTCCCGAACGTAAACGTCTGATCGAAGGGGCTTGCGCCCTGCATCTGCAAGGTCATTTTGGCGATGCCGTTGTCGAAAAGAATGCGAGCGCTGTTGGTTTTTTCAGCTTTCGAGGTCCATTCGTAACTGACCGGAGAGCCATTGGGTTGAAGCGTCAGCGCGCCGTTGACTTTGCTGGAGGCGCCTTGGGTCGGTTTGATATCCGCGTTGCCTTTGGCGAGCCAGCCGCCACCAGACGGGGTGATTTCAAATTCTTCGTGGCCGACCGTTTCACCGTCGAGCTTGATGGTGAGCTTACCCTTGTCTTGGGCGAAGACGGAGGGAATAGCCGAGGCCGCATTCTTTTTTTGCGTAGCCAGCCCGGCAGCGGTGCAGGTGAAGATCAAAAGAGCGCTCAAGAGGAGTGAGAGACCCGGCTGAGAGCCACGTAGATTGCTTTTCATGAAACCCTCCTTCGCAGAAATTCGCGAAGAACGAACTACCATTTGCGGAGAAAACTAACTCCGCCGCTCATTTTAACGGAGGCTGGTCAGGAATTTGGTTTTTCGACGACGAGATGTGCTTCGCTGCCACCTGTCCCCACAATACGGCGGCCGAGGATTTCAGCGACGACCTGGGCGGGGTCTCCGGAGCTGTCCACACGAAAATCAGCCAGCTGATAAGAGGGTAGCCGCTGCGCGTGCAGCGCGCGGAAGCTGGCCTCATCGCGAAAGAGAGGGCGCCCGGTCATGGTCATGCAGCGGGCCAAAAGAAGCTCGACAGGCGAATCGAGCCATAGAACCGGTACGCCGGCGCTGCGAAGAAATTCGGGGCAGCCTGGCTGCGCATAAGTGCCGCCGCCGAGTGCGAGGATGGTGGATTCCTTCAGCTCGGCAGCGCGGCCCAAAGCCGCGCGAAGCTGATCGGCTTCGATTTGGCGAAAAGCGGGCTCGCCCAATCGCTCAAACATTTGCGGGATGGTGAGGCCGGCGGATTGCTCGATGCGTTCGTCCAAATCCACAAAACGCCACGCAAGCTGGCGTGCCAGAAGCGTGCCAACGGTGGTTTTGCCGGAACCCATAAAACCGGCAAGACAAAGAACCTGGGCACGGCCGGAAGGGCCACGCAAAAAGGACGGTTGAGTCACTGTTCCGTTTGAAGTGCGGCCGCGCAGGGCCCGCTAGCTATGAGCGCGAAAAAACTAATCGCGCCTCATAATGCGAATTGTACCACTGTAGGAGGAGAGTTCGACTTTCGCGAGGCCCTTGCCGACGGTGCCGAAAAATCCGTGGGTCAGGTTTGAATAGATATGCTTCACGCCATGAGTATCGGGCTTCAAAAACGCGGCGGCCTGATTATCCACTGTGCCGGTAGAGGTCTGCGCCTTCAAGTCGAAGGAATCGTTGCTGGAGAAGCGCACTTCCACGAGTCCTCGACCGCTCTTCATGGAGTAGAGACCGGTGCGGACGAATTCCCCGTCGAAGAGAATGTTGCCCGTCGTGGTCATGAGATTGACGTTGTTCAGCTGGGGCTGAAGAATCTGTGCATTTCCGCTGATGGAGCTGAAATCCAGCTTACCGGCGCATTGCCCGCAGACCAGTGACCCGCCGGTGGTTTTGACGATGATGTAGCCGGAAACTTCCTTGAGGTGCACGTCACCGGCGTAACTTTCGAGCTTCATGTCGCCCGTGACCTGCTCCACGTAAATCAGGCCGGTTTCCGTCTTGAGCTGAAGCTCGGTTTCTTCCGGCACGGTCAGCTGAAGATTGGCTTCCAGCTCCAAAGGTTGCGCGGCCGCGTCCAGGACGTTAGCAGTAACGTCGATGCGGTCACCCGCCTGCTCGATATCGAAACCGATTTTGTTGGACGATTGCGTGCCGAGGACATCCACTTCGGCATTCTTCCACGACTTGATCTCGATGCGTCCATTGGCCACGTTATGAATAACGACCACCGGGCGACCCGTGACGCTGAATTTTCTCTCAACGCGCTGGCCAGTGCCTGCAGCCTGCGCAGGTGCGGCGCTCCACACAAAGAGGGCGGCGCCAAGGACGGGCAAAACGCTCCGCTTGAGCTGAGTTCGCGACCATGCCGGAATGATCCCCATCATTTGAAGGCACATGTTAGTTTATGCTCCTTGCGCGCTCGATAATCGCGGACAGTAATTCGGCTTTTTGCTGGTAAGCGGCGGACAAATACTCGCGCGTCAGCTCATCTTGCGGATGTTCCTTGAGGTGGTGCTCGCATTCAGCAATAAACTCGTTCACTTTTTTCAGGTTGTCCCGCAGCGAAGCGTCAATGGGGGACCTGCTGGTGAGAAGCATGCCGGTGGCAACAGGCTCCTGATCGTTCAGGGCTTGGGCCGTGCCAGCAAATTCTGCCGGAGCGCTTGATTCAGAAGGTGCCGACGTCAACTTTTGGTTCGAAGTTTGGTTCGAAGTTTGGTTCGAAGTTTGGTTCGAAGTTTGGTTCGAAGAAGGGAGTGCCTGCGTTGGCGCTTGAACTGTGTGCACAATCTCCTGCGTTGGAGAAGTATTTTCGCCAACTTTGTCTTTGCGAATCTCAAAAACGGCAGCGGCGGCGATCAGAATGCCAACCATCGCGGTAGCCATCACGCGATTGCCAAAAAACGCGCGCATCGAATCCCACCAGGAAGCCTTCTCCACTGCGACAGGATCCGCAGGCGTCCGGATGATGCCTTCCGCTTCAAGCTGTGCACGAAGTGAAATCCAGACTCGCTCAGGCGGTGCAATTTCCGAAGGCAATTTATGTGCGGCATCCACAAGGCTGGTGATGTCGGCGACGTAGCTGCGGCACTCGCGGCATTCCGCCAAATGCTCGCGGGCTTCCGGTGGAAGCGGCTCAAGCCCTTCCTGTTCCAATACGATTTCTATATCTTTGCACTGCATGGCACTCTGCTCCGCGGCCAAACAACCTGATGGCCTGCCCACTCGACAACTCTTTAGTTAGTAAGACGCTTCCCCGGGTCCAGCAGTTGGCTACATTCTAGCTCAATCGCCGAAGCCCGACTGAGTTTTTGCAGCGTGACGTACCGCACGAGCCTGATCCCGCAAATCTTCCTGAAGCAACTCGCGCAGACGCGTCCTTGCTTTATGCAACTGCGACTTCGAATTACCTACCGAACAGCCCATGATGCCTGCAATCTCGTTGTGCTCGAATCCCTGAACATCATGCAAGACAAATACGGTCCGATATCCCGGTGGAAGCTTCTCGATAGAGCGTTCCAGATTGACCCGGTCGACCGCTCCGCTGAGCCGCAAGTCCGGCGCACCAATGTCTTTCCTCGGGCCGCCTGTTTCCTCATCGGGTTCCGTCGTCTCTTCGAGAGAAGCCGCCGGGAGCGTCTTCTTTCGCAACCGCATCAGGACCACGTTGACCGTCATCCGGTGCAACCAGGTCGAGAAAGCCGACTCCCCTCGGAAAGTTGCAATTTTGCGAAAGAGCTGAAGAAACGCTTCCTGCATCAGGTCTTCCGCGTCCGACGGGTTGCCAACCATCCGCAAACACAGGGCATAGACGCGGCGACCGTGAAGCTGGTAAAGAGCCTCAAAAGCCGCGGCATCCCCTGCCTGGGCCAGACGGATAGCTTCCGCTTCAGTCGCCGAACGAGGTGACTGAGTAGAATTCACCCGGTTTGGCGGCTGTAGAGCAGTCGACACGCTGGGCTCGCTTGGTCTATTTCGGGCCAACGGTCCAATTGCGGTGCATCCAACGTTTCGGATGCACCGACTACCTCCTAGAGTTGTCCTTGCAAGGACTGGGTGTTCTCAATCAGGCAAGCAGAGACTCTGTTTTATTCCCCGGGGACACCCCGGTTGGCCGTCCTAACGGCCAGCTTCTTTATTCTCCGCTAGTGGCGGCCATTCGTCTATGGCGGATGAGGCGTTGGGCGAAGGTAAGCTTTTTGGGCTGAGATACGCCCATTTGAGTGCAGACGGTACCCTGGAAGATTCCTAATTCGTCCCCAGGAAGGGCCATAAGGAAGGATTTCAACAACACGATGGTCTCTCGCAGGCAGGTGTTCAGGTCGTAATGAGCTGCGTCGACAGCTTGCCATTCCTGGTGGCAGTCCCGAGAGGAGTCCAAAGCAATTTCCTGCGCGACCGCGCAAAACTCGTGGCTGAGATCCACCACCATGTCACCCAGTGTGCCGATTTTGTAAAGGAACTGCGTGCGTTCCGTAAGGACAATGCGGCAGAGCAGGCTGCTGAGACGCGCTGAGCGCTGAACATGCGGGCACTGAAAATTGGCGGGATCGAGCGGAGCCGCGTTCGGAACCGTGCCGTGATGCTTGGCGTGCTCGCCCAGTGACCAAAGGAGAGCAATCAGCGGGTGCGCGAAGCGGTTGCAAAGATCCGGCGCGACGCAAAGTGCCTGGCTGGCTTTAGAGAAGCGTCCAGCCTGTCGCAGTTCAAGAGCCTCATCCAGAGAGACACTCAACATGTTGTAGGAAACTTCGAGATGACGCACGTGGGAGCGGAAGACCTGGTCCTTGTCCTCTGGTAGCCAGGCACGCCAGTCGTCTTTGACGGTCATGCCGCGGGCTGAGGGGGCGCGGACACGGTGTTTCACAGAGGGTCTCCCAGGGACAGAATCGGAAGTATAGCAAAATCCAGGGACGCAAGAACGATTTTCTTGGTTGCTGCTGGCGCATGTGTTTGGAACGAGAGCCATTTAAGGACGGTTGCCCCAACGCAGCGGTGACCGCTATACTCGTGTGCTCCACGTCGAAAGGATTTCCTATTGCAATTCGAGCCTCGCGAGCAGTTTGAACAGCGGCAGAAGAAACTCCAACAGATAGAAGCTCTTGGATATGAGCCCTTTCCAAGAGAGTTTCGCTGGACGGACACGCCTGCAGTCCTTGTGGAAAAGTATGGCGAAAAATCCGCCGGGGAGCTGGAAGCCGACAAACATGAGATTCGACTGGCTGGACGGCTGGTTTCCCTGCGCCTCATGGGCAAGGCCGGCTTCGCCCATTTGCAAGGCTCCGGAAAGCGCATTCAAATCCATGTAAAGAAAGATGTTGTTGGCGAGCGAGGGTTCTCGCTTTTTCAATTGTTGGATCTTGGCGATTTGATCGGGGTGCGAGGGCATCTTTTCCGGACCAAGACCAATGAATTGACTATCCGCGTGGATGAACTGAGCTTTCTCTCCAAAGCGCTGCTGCCACTTCCCGAAAAGTGGCACGGGTTGACCGATGTGGAGCTGCGCTACCGGCAGCGGTACCTCGATTTGATTGCCAACGACAAATCGAGGCAGGTGTTTGTCGCCCGCGCACAGATTATTAAGGAGTTGCGGCGATTCTTCGATGAGCGCGGATATATAGAGGTTGAGACGCCGATGATGCACCCGATTCCGGGTGGGGCGGCGGCGCGGCCATTTATCACGCACCACAATACATTGGAAATCGATCTGTATTTGCGCATCGCGCCGGAACTTTACCTGAAGCGGCTGACCGTTGGTGGTTTTGACCGCGTGTACGAGATCAACCGCAACTTTCGCAACGAAGGTATCTCGACGCAACACAACCCGGAATTCACGATGCTGGAGTTTTACGAGGCATACAGCAATTACCGCGACTTGATGGAACTGAATGAGGAGTTGTTTGCGCTGCTGGCGATGCGCATCACGGGTTCGACGCTGGTGAAGTATGGCGAGCACGAACTGGACTTCGCGAAAATGCAGCGGCTTACGATGCGCGAAGCGATCGTGAAATACTGGCCGGAGGGAGCTGGTGCCGCTCCCACAGAAGCGGAACTTGCTGCCCCGGGCGGGCCGCGCGCTATTACGGAGCGTTATAATGGCTGGGCGAAAGCTGCTGGCGCTCCTTATGCCTCCTCCAAAGGCACATTAAAGGATGGCGAATGGACAGGCTTGCTCTTTGAAACGATGGCTGAAGACAAATTGATTCAGCCCACGATTCTTTATGATTTTCCGACGGATATTTCGCCGCTCTCGAAGCAGAAGCCGGAAGATCCAACCTTAACGGAGCGCTTCGAGATTTACATCGCGGGGATGGAAGTCGCGAATGGATTCTCGGAGCTGAATGATCCCGCCGAGCAGGAGCGCCGCTTCCAGGCACAAATCGCGCAAGGCGGGGACGAAGTCCCCAAAGTCCTCGACGTGGACTACATTCGCGCGCTGTGCCATGGCATGCCGCCGACCGCCGGCGAGGGCATCGGCATAGACCGGCTCACGATGCTTCTCACCGATTCGCAGTCCATTCGCGACGTGATTCTCTTCCCGCTGCTGCGGCCCGAATCGCGGCAAGACTCCGCTTCCGAAGCGGGCGGCGCGTAAAGTATCCTGTCTGCGATGTTTCTGATGCGATTCTCCCATGCAATTTGAATGGTTCGTAGCGCGGCGGTATTTGCGCTCGCCGTACCGGCCCGCTGTGCTGCGGCTGGTGACGCTGTTTTCAGTTTTGGGAGTAGCGGCAGGCGTGGCGACGCTCGTCATCGCGCTGTCCATGAACTCGGGATTCCGCGAGACACTGCAAGACAGCTTGTCGGGCGTCACCGCGCACGTTTCGTTAACGCGTCCCGGCTCGGAAATTCGCGATTATGAATCGCTGGTGGCAAGACTTTCGACCATCTCGGGAGTGCGTACCGTGACGCCTGCGGTTTATCAGACGGTGCTTTTGTCGTTTGGAGGGCAGGCGCTGGGCGTGGTGGCGAAGGGCGTGGACCCGGAGCGCGAGCGGCGCGGAGATGAAGCCCTGCAGAAAATCGTGGCTGGCAATCTCGATTTCTCAACCGACAAAGACGGCGTTGAGGCCCTGCTTCTCGGGAAGCAACTGGCCGACGACTGGAAAATCGCCCCAGGCGATTACGTGACGCTCACCAGCGCGCAGGGGCGTCTGACGCCCTTCGGTTTAATTCCGCGTACACGCCGTTTTCGCGTGGCGGGAATTTTCAGTTCCGGCTTTTACGATTACGACAAAAACTGGTGCTTCATGACCCTGCCCGCGGCGCAATCTCTTTCCGGCGCGAGCGATGTCGTGAATGCGTTGGAATTCTGGCTCATCCATCCGGCGCGAGCGGCGGAGGTTGCCCGGCGGGCGGAGCAGGCCTCCGGGCCCGACTTTTTGGCCAGCACCTGGATGGAGCAGAACGTCGCTCTCTTCCGCGCCCTGCGTCTCGAAAAACTCGTGACCGCGATTTTCATCGGCCTGATTACATTTGTTGCGGGGCTCAACATTCTTGTCGTGCTTTCCATGACCGTCACGGACAAAGCGCGCGACATCGCGGTCTTGATGTCCATGGGAACTCGCCGCGAGCAAATTCGCAAGATTTTTCTGTGGCAAGGAATCGCGATAGGGTTTGCAGGCACAGCGATCGGTCTTATCGTTGGCTACGCGTTTGCCATCCTAGCAGGCACGTATCAGTTGATTCCGCTCGATCCGCAAGTTTACGCGGTTTCGTACGTGCCGTTCCATCCCAGCGTCCTGGATGGGGTATGGATCACTCTGGCGGCGATGGCGATTTCCTTTGGCGCGACGATCCTTCCGGCGCGGGCAGCCGCGCGCCTTTTGCCGGTAGAAATTCTCCGCTATGAATAGGGTAGGAGCAGGGCAGATTGAATTTAATCGAGTTAACACAGGGTTTTTGGCGAGTGATTTGCTCCTATAACTGTGCAGAGGCAAGCGGGCAAAACCGGGGCGTCACCCTCGCCACCCCAGACAGGCTTAGCCCGCTACAAGCTATTGAAAACAAGTAGTTTACAGGTGTACCAAAATGGACCACAACTGGCCTTCTGGAAGACAGGCACGGGGCTGGCGGAAATGGGAAACACTTAGCCAATTTCCTGCGACGGTTTTGCGGCAGCCAGTGGCCTCAAAAACGGAATACTTGGCATCTAAGTAAAGAGGGAGCTGAGCAGTAGGCGGGAATATAAAGAGGATCGGGATTCCAGATAGCATGACCCAGCCACAACACAGCGCGAGCCAGCCAGTCCCGACAACCGGTCCGGGTGCGCCGGGCGCGCGCAGCGTCGTGATGGAAGGCCGCAGCCTCCAGAAAATCTACGGGCGCGGCGAAAAAAGCCTGCCAGTTTTGTCCGAAGCCAGCCTGAGTTTGCTGCAAGGCGAGATGGTTGCCATCGTCGCGCCATCCGGAGCCGGCAAGAGCACTCTCTTGCACTTGCTCGCTGCGCTAGACACGCCAACGAGCGGTACAGTATACTTCGCAAATAAACCGATTGAAACGAATGATGACACAGCGCTCGCGGCATTCAGAAACCGAGCAGTTGGTTTTCTCTGGCAACGTCATCAATTGTTGCCTGATTTTACGGCTGCGGAAAACGTAGCCATGCCGCTGTTGCTGCGCGGCGACGATTTCGCTTCTGCGCTGGGGATGGCGCGGAAGTGGCTCGCGGAGGTTGGCCTGGAAAATCGGGCTGATCACCGCGCAGGGGAACTCTCTGGTGGGGAACAGCAGCGCGTCGCAATTGCCCGGGCGCTCGTCACTGGGCCGTCCGTGCTGCTGGCAGATGAACCCACCGGAGATTTGGACGAGCAGAATGCTTGGGCCGTGTTCGAGCTACTGGAACGGTTGCACCGCACGCACGGGTTGACGTCGCTGATCGCGACGCACAACCTGGCACTTGCGGCGCGTTGCGACCGGATACTCGGACTTGAACATGGCGTTCTACGGACTCGCGAGGCTGCGGCCTCAGCGAGCGAGGCCCCCGGGGGAGAAGCGAGATAACGTGTTCGAACGCTATACAGAAAAGGCACGGCGAGTCATATTTTTCGCACGATACGAAGCCAGCCAGTATGGCAGCCCGTACATCGAGACCGAGCATTTACTGCTCGGCTTGATGCGCGAGGACAAGGCGCTGGCCAACCGTTTCCTGCGTCAGCAGGGATCGATCGAATCGATCCGCAAGGAGATTGAGGCGCGCATCACGATTCGCGAGCGCATCTCGACCTCCGTCGAAGTGCCGCTGAGCGCCGAGTGCAAGCGCATCCTCAACATGTCGGCGGAAGAAGCAGAGCGCCTCGGACACAAGCATGTCGGCACGGAGCATCTGCTGCTCGGAATTCTGCGCGAAGAAAAGTGCTTTGGCGCGGAAATTCTGATGGAGCGCGGTCTTCGCCTCTCCACGTTGCGCGAGGAATTGGCGCGCACTTCCGGCGAAAAAACGACCGCCGCCCGGCCCAAAGAAACTTCCCTGCTTGCGGAATTCAGCCGTGATCTTACGCAAGCCGCAGGGGAAGGCTCTCTCGATCCACTCGTCGGTCGCGAAGGCGAAGTCGAGCGCGTCATCCAGATTCTCTGCCGCCGCACCAAGAATAATCCTGTGCTCATCGGCGAGCCAGGCGTTGGCAAGACAGCCATCGTCGAAGGGCTTGCGCAGCGCATTTCCGATGGCGACGTCCCGCCTTTCCTGGCAGACAAACGCATCCTCTCACTCGATCTTTCTCTCATCGTTGCAGGCACAAAATACCGCGGACAATTCGAAGAGCGCCTCAAAACCATCATGAAGGAATTGATGGAGAGCCAGAACTCCATCGTATTTATCGACGAGTTGCACACTCTGGTCGGCGCGGGCTCAGCAGAAGGCTCGCTCGATGCTGCCAATATTCTGAAGCCCGCCCTCTCCCGCGGCGAAATTCAGTGCATCGGCGCCACGACGCCCGGTGAATACCGCAAATCCGTCGAAAAAGACCGTTCCCTCGAGCGCCGCTTCCAATCCGTAAAAGTTCCCGCACCCAACGAAGAAGAAGCCGTTCAGGTCATCCAGGGCGTGCGCGAGCGCTACGAAAAATTCCACGCCGTCAGCTACACCGACGAAGCGCTGCGCTATTCCGTCTATCTTTCGAACCGTTACATTCCAGACCGCTTCCTTCCGGATAAGGCCATCGACCTCATCGACGAAGCCGGCGCCCGCGTCAAGCTCCGCCAGGCCACCGTTCCCGAAGAAGTTGGCGAAGTCCAGAAGCGCGTGAAATTCATCACGCACCGCATGGAAACGGCCATCGCCAATCACGAGTTCGAAAAGGCGCGTTTCTATTCCGAGGAAGAGCGCAAGGAAAAAGAAAACCTGCGCACTCTTCGCGAGCGCTACAAGCTCGACGACGCTTCCACGGGCATCGTCTCCCGCGAAGACATCGAAGAAGTTGTCTCTCGCTGGACCGGCATCGGCGTCACTTCCATTAAAGAGGACGAGCAGCAGAAACTTCTGCGCATCGAACCCGAACTGCACAAGCGCGTCATCAGCCAAGACAAAGCCATCGTTGCCCTCGCACGTGCCATTCGCCGCAGCCGCGCCGGACTCAAGTCCCCGCTGCGCCCGGTTGGCTGCTTCTTCTTCCTGGGGCCAACGGGCGTCGGCAAAACCGAAGTCGCCCGCCGCCTCGCGGAATTTCTGTTTGGTTCGGAGAAGTCGCTGGTGCGCTTCGATATGTCGGAGTTCATGGAAAAGCACTCCGTCTCGAAGCTCATCGGCGCTCCTCCAGGGTATGTGGGCTATGAAGAAGGCGGTCAGTTGACGGAGCGCGTCCGCCGGACTCCCTACTCGGTCATCCTCCTGGATGAAATCGAGAAGGCGCATCCGGACGTTTTCAATATATTGTTGCAGGTCTTTGAAGACGGGCAATTGACGGACGGTCTTGGCAACACCGTGGATTTCCGCAACACCATCATCATCATGACTTCCAATCTCGGTGCGCGGCACTTGCAGAGGCGCACTTCCATCGGCTTCTCCTCTGGCGCCGATGACGCCAGCCAGAAGTCCATCGAAGAAATGGTGATGAACGAAGTGAAAAAGGCGTTCAATCCGGAGTTTCTCAACCGGCTGGACGAGATCATTATTTTCAACGCTCTCGGCGACGAAGATTTACTCCGCATCATCGATTTGCTCGTGGGACAGCTGAACGACACGCTGATTCACCGGCAGGTGCAGATAGTGCTGTCGCCGGAAGCGCGCCAGTGGATCCTCGAGAAAACGTGTGCGGACCGCAACTATGGGGCGCGGCCGCTGCGCAGGGCTCTTCAAAAATATGTCGAAGACCCGCTCTCGGAGGCTCTCATCCAGGGAGGAATCCAGAGGCCCGCGACGTTGCAGATCTACGTTTCGGGTGAAGCCTTGGCTTTCCGTCCTGTGGTCGAGGCAACCCCGGTTATCCACTAGCGAATCTGACACAACGCATGGGTGACCTCGACAGGTTGGGGTCAAGCGATCGAACCGGCCCACACCGGGTCCGGCGGGAGAAAAACAAATTGTGTTTCGGGGGCGCGGCCTTGATACCCTCAATGGCCGCTTATAGGAGAGTCTGTTTGCCGTTTGGGGGTTTGGCGTTTCGGGTTACCTGGATCGCGGCGTTATTTTTGTCGTTTGCGGCCAGTTCCCCATCAGCAACGCAACAAAATCTCCCCGTGACCGCGTCAGCGGCTGCGGCGGATGACGCGTCCCCGTTCACCTCGGCTACGTCACCCTCCGCTCATCAGAAGGACGAACAGGCCGCAACCTCGCAAACGCAGAGTTTGCAGCGCACCGCTCCTGCTTCCGACCAGCCCCAAGCCGTTATCCAGCGCATTGAATTCACGGGCAACCGCAGAATCCGCCAGGACACCTTGAAAGCCCGCATCTTCAGCCGTGAAGGTGATCCTTACAATGAAGAGACTTTGCGCCGCGACTTTCAGGCCCTCTGGAACACTCAATTTTTCGAGGACGTAAGGCTGCGCGTCGAGGATTCTCCTGATCATCCCGATGGCAAGATCATTATTTTTGAAGTGAAGGAACGTCCCGTAATTCGCCGCATCCGCTACGAGGGCAACAAATCTATTTCGGAATCGGATATTCTTGACCGTTTCAAGGAGCGAAAGGTCCCTCTCTCTCCGGAAAGCCCCTTCGACCCCACGAAAATCAAAAAAGCCGAAGTGGTTCTCAAAGAATTGGAGGGAGAGCACGGCCACCAATTTGCCAAAGTGACGCCGCAATATGAACGCATCGCCTCCAGCAACGCGGTAATCCTGGTCTTCAAGATTGAAGAAGGCCCCAAGGTCAAGGTCGGCCGCATCAAGTTTGTCGGCAACCACGCTTTCAGCGACCGCAAGCTTCTCCGCGCGATGAAACACGATCGCCCGTATGGAATTCCCCTGTATTTCTTTGATATCCCCGTTTTGAGCAAGACCTACGACCGCGAAAAGCTCAACGAAGACCTGGAAGTCGGCTGCCGCGGACTTTACCAGGACAACGGCTACTTTCGCGCCGTCTGCGCTGGTAACGGCCCGGTTCTGGAAAATATCGATGTTCCGCACAAAGGCTTTCCCCTTCCCGGCCTCAAGGCCCACATAGGAAAAGCGGTCAACATCACCATCAACATTGAAGAAGGCGAGCGCTACCAAATGGGTACGCTCAAAATCGTTAGCTCGGACCCCGACAAAGCCTTGTCCCTCAAAGTGGATGCCCTCAAGAACATCTTCCCCATAAAGCAAGGCGACATCTTCAATGTGGACAAGCTCCGCAAAGCCCTGAAAAACTACACCGATGCTTACGGTCAGTACGGCTTCATCGATTTTACCGCCGAGCCGGATTTTGACTTTGACGAGGTCAACAAAAAGATCAACGTCGTTCTTCACTTCGACGAGCAGAAACAATATTACGTCCGCCGCATCAATTTCAGCGGCAACACCACCACGCGCGACAAAGTTATCCGCCGCGAACTGCTCATTGACGAAGGCCAGCTCTTTGATAAGCGCCGCTGGGACATCAGTATCTTGCGCCTCAACCAGCTCAACTATTTCGACAAAATCGAAGCCGACAAATCCGTCGAACTCGCCAAGAACACCAAAGACGGCACGGTGGACATCAACCTGAAGCTCAAAGAGAAGGGCAAGCAATCCATCGGTTTGCAAGGCGGCGTCAGCGGACTGGCGGGCGGCTTTATCGGCCTCACTTATCAGACCAACAATTTCCTCGGCCTTGGCGAAACGCTCACCCTCTCCGCCCAATTCGGCGAATACCAGCGCACCTTGCAATTCGGTTTCACCGAGCCGTACCTCTTCGACCGCCCCATCTCCAGCGGTTTCACTGTTTTCTCGAGCAAGTACAATTTCAACCAGGCCCAGCAGGAAGCCCAGTTGGTCGGTCAGCAGGTCAGCCTCAACCCGCAATACATCCAGAATTACGACCAGAACAGCACCGGCTTCACCGCCTTCCTGAGTTACCCGGCCAAGCGCTTTTCCTTTGCCCGCTTCGGTCTGTCTTATGGGCTGACGCGCACGAATATCACCGCTTTTAACGCCGCGTCCTCGCTCTTATTCGAACAATTGCAGTTCCGCAGCATTGACGGCCCCAGCGCCCTGAACGGCATTATCTCCAGCGCGATTACGCCTTCCATCTCCTACAACACCATCAACAATCCGATTAACGCCACCTCCGGCAAAAGCATTTATTACTCCATGTCCTTCCAGGGCGGGCCTTTGGGCGGCAACGTCAATACCATCACCAACGTCTTCGACATCAAATATTTCCATCCCATCAATAAAAAGCGCAACGCCCTCGGTTTTCACTTCACTACTGCCTATATCACCGCCTATGGTTCTTCTCACGCCAACTGCACGAACGTCGCGATAACTTCCTGCGCGTGCCCTCCCGGCGAAGTTTCCTGCTCCGTGGAAAACGGCGTTCCCGCTTTCAGCCGTTTCTATCAAGGCGGCGAAAACGATCTACGCGGTTTTGATATTCGTTCCATCTCGCCCGTGGTCTTCATCCCCGTGGTGACCTCGCAAACCATCTTCTACCATTTCAACGGCCAGCAATATTCTTTCGGCCTTCCGGTTCTCGTATACACCGCAACCTTGCCCGGTGCCGACTATCAGACTTCCGGCAACTTCGAGTACCGCATCCCTATCGCCGGCCCCGTCAGCATGTCGCTTTTCGCCGACGCCGGAACCGACGGTATATTCCGCAAGAGCGCCTTGAAATTGCCTGCCTCCGGCCTTGCCAACATCACTCAAGATTTCCCGACTGCACCTCTCTCCAGCACCCTCGGCATTGCTCAGGGAACCAATTTCAAGGTGAGAGATTCCGTCGGCATCGAGTTCGGCGTCAATCTGCCCATCGTTCAGGCGCCCTTCCGGATTTATTACGCGTACAATCTCAGCCGCTTCCATTCCCAGATTGTTGCGCCGGCCCCTTTCATCAACCCCGCCACGGAGGCCAATTGGAAGGCGGTATTGGACGGCTTGAGTCCCGGTCTGTGGGAACAACAAGTCGTCGCCGGCGGGCAATTGAGTTTCCTGGAGAATCCCGGCCGGTTGAACTATTTCGAGCCCAAAACCACTTTTCGGTTTACCGTCGGGAAGACTTTTTAGCCGTCACGAACGGCGCAGAATTTGGATCTGTTAGTTCGGAAAATCTTGGAGTTGCGTGGCTGTGTCATGCGCGCCGCGCGTTACCTTGGGGAGGCGAAGGAAATGAAGTTAGGTAAGATAGTAACTTTTTTGACGCTCGCGGTGTCCGCGTCCTGCTTGTGTCTGAACGGCTGCGGAGGTGGCACCGGCGTCATCGCGATTACCGTTGGCGTTTCATCATCCCTTGGCACTAATGTCCTCATTCTGGGTCAATCCACTACGCTCACCGCCACTGTGACCGGTGCTACCAACACCAGCGCGACCTGGGACAAATGCATGTACACGACCACCCCCGTTCCTACAACGGCCAAGCCCAACCCGGTCGCCACCACCGCGGCGCCTTGTATCCCCGATCCCAGTCACACACCCAGCGACCCGAACTACAGTATCTTTGGCAGTCTCACCAATGAACAGACCACGACCACTCCCACCGCCACGTTCACCGCGCCCGCCACGCTTCCCGATCAGACGACATACCCCAACCTCGTCATCATCATCACCGCAGTATCCGTTCAGGAAACCTCCAAGAGCGGCTTCATCGATCTCTCGATTGACTCCGGCATTGAGGTTTCGCTTACACCGACCACTGCCGCTGTCCCCATCAATGAGGAGCAACCATTTATTGCTAGTCTCACAAACGATCTGAAAGCCGCGGGCGTCACCTGGCTGGTAACCCAGTCGACTCCGGTTACTCCCAGTTCCGGGATTATCCCTGCCAATCCTTATATGTCGCTCGCGACCTGCTCGGTGGCCGGCAACGCCACCGGATGCGGCTCCATTGATGCGAACGGTGTCTATACTGCTCCGACTGTTGTCCCCACCGTTACAGTACCCGCCAACACGACTGCAAACCCGACGGATACTACGACGCCGTCGACTTTGACCGTCGTAGCCACCTCCAAGACAGACACCACCAGGTTTGCTCTTGCCACCATTACTGTCGTCCCGGGCGGGCCCATTTCCTTCAATGGAATCTCGCCGACCATCGCGCCACAAGGCGCCTTCTATTGGGACATTTATCTGAACGCTCCAAACATCTCCTCCGCCTCGCAGATCACGATTACAGGTCCAAACAACAACAGCTTCCCAATTAACTCGGCGACGGGTCAGGTCAAGGTGCTCTTTCCCATTCCCACGACGGCAGTCGTCAACCCGGGCTCGACAGGCGCGCGCATCCGTCTCTTCGCGAACGATCTCAACGCAGCCGGACCCTATACGGTCGTCGTCACCGATCAGGGTGAACCCGTTACCACTTGTACCGGCAACCCACTCCCCGCAGGGTGTACCGCGGCGGGAGTTTTTACGTACAATGTTATTCCTGTGCGTCCCACGGCCGTGGCTTCCGTTCCCGCCGACGTGATTCAGGGAGGGGTGTCTTCAGGCGATATCCCGTTTACGATAGACGGAGGTTATTTTGGAAACGGCGGGACGTTAGCCCAGGTGGAGTTCAACGGAAACACACTCCCTGCCGCTTCGAATAGCCAGCAGCAGTTGGTCTCCTCTTCCAAGCAACTCCTGGTGCTCTTCGACAGCCAAACGATCAATGCGGGGGCTCCCGGTCTCTACTCGCTTTCATTAAATAGCCACACAACGCCGGCTCCCTTTGTGAACAACCCGGCAGTAACGGATCTCGCCGTTTTTCCGAACTATTCGACGAATCCCCCCACAGTTACCAACTCCACTATCTCTGCGGGCACCAATCCCAGCGCCATTGACATTGATCCGACCCTCGGCGTCATCGCTGTCGCCCAGGTCGGTTCAGACCCGACCAAGCCTGGCTCCGTGCAGTTTTACAGCATCGGAACCGCTACTCTCACCCCGCTCGGCGCCGCCGTGCCTGTTGGAAAGGTTCCCACTGGCCTTTCCATCAATCGCACCAATCACACCGTTGCGGTGGTCAACTATCAGGATCAATCCGTCACCGTTCTTCAGGTTCCGGGTGCTCCTATTGCCACTCCGGGCGTTCCTTTCACCCTCGATATCTCTGGCGTCCTTCAGGGCCAGGTTTCACCCGCTCCTTTCCCGTATTCCATCGGCGTGGATCCCGATACGAATCAGGCGGTCGTGGCCTATTCCTCCTCGGCGGCTTCTACCGCCGCGAACGTGGGCTTCCTCTTGAATCTGAATGCCGTGCCCAATCCCCCATTCGGCTGCTTAAGCGGTACGGTGACAACCGGCCCCTGTGTTCACGCCCAGGTGACCATGAACACCGGCCTCTATCCGCAAATCGCCATGGCCCCTCATGGCCATCTGGCATTCGTCACGCCCGGGGGCTCCGGTGTTTTGCAAGGCGTGGACGTAACGAAATCTTCCGCTTCGGCGTTTATTAGTTCGCTCACGCTTGCTGCGGGAATTGTTACCGCAACCACGACCACTTCAACCGGTTTGGTACCGGGCAATTCTGGAACGGTCCTGATTTCGGGAGTGCCACTGCCGGGAGCGGCGGGTTCGCCCAATACTACCACCGAGAATTTCAACGGTGTTTACAGCGTCGCCGCGCTGAGCGACACCAGCTTTACGTTCATCGTCAACAACACCTCCAGCGGCACGGTTACCGTCCCCCTCAATCAGAACACTCCCCCTGTACCCGTGGCTCAGGTTTTCTACAGCAACCCAAATCTGATTTTTGGCGGGTTGTCTCAGACCACGCAGGGGATTGCAATCAATCCCATAACCAACACCGCTGCACTGGCCGACGCCAACGCCACCGGCCGCAACGGCGCGCAGATCAACTTGATCAATAACCTCGATCAAACCATCAGTTCGATCTCCTTCTTTGCCACCTGCACCTTCTACACGGTCACGTGTGCCGATTCGGCTGAGTTGCTGGGCACCGCGGACATCGCCTGGCAGCCCTATTCAAACTCCATTGTTTCCTACAATCCCGGCACGCCAGGGTTGCCGGTCAACCAGATTTCCGTTTCGGATCCGGTCAGCCAGAACCGTTACGCCATCACTCAGCTTTCCGCTACGGGCGGCGTGTCCACCATTACTGTTGCCAACGGAACAACCAATAGTCTGACTCTCTTCGGCGGATTGGCCGTAGATCCCGCCACGAACCAGGCCTTTGTCGTCGATTCTGCTCTCGGCATCATCGATGTCCTTGATCTAGGTCCCTGCAAGTCCGGTTCTTGCCCCAATCCATCGAACGCTCTGAAGCCAACGCAGATCACGGAAATTCTCGTACCGAGCCCCATGCCAGGTCCCGGTGTGGTTGGTGGCATTCCCGGCGCAACCATGCCACAGGGAACGCTCACCTCCACCGCCGACTTGGCCAATGTGCAAATTTTCGGCTCCGGCTTTGATGCCACCACCGTCGTTCGGCTGGATGCCGGCGCCCTTCCGGCTGGCAACGTCCAGCTCGTGAGCAGCCGGCAACTCCTCGTTACCATTCCAGCTTCCTTCTTGTCGTTCCCGCATCGCTATGCGCTCGACGCGATTACGCAGGACGCGCCCGGCGGGCCATCGCAATCCAATGCCACGGACTTTATAGTCATTCAATCCGTGGACTTATCCAAAATCTGCACGGACGCGAACAATAATCCCATCAACACATTGCCCAGCTCCGTGGCCGTCGCTGACCAGCTTGCCAACGGGCCATTCGGGCCCATCGCGGTGGTCACCAACAGCGGGTGCAACAACATTTCCGTAATCGATACCAACCCGACGGCGATTGTCGGCGGGCAAACCGTGCAGAATCCTAACTTTGGAAAAATTCTGAATTCAATTGCCGTAGGCATGACTCCTCAGGGAATCGCTGTGAGCCAGCCCTTCGGTCTGGCGGTGATTGCCAATAATGGCGACGGCACCGCTTCGGTCGTTGACCTCACGAAGAATGTGCAGGCAGCACCCGCGGTATCTACCGGCACGAATCCGACCGGAGTCGCCATCAACGACGCCACGGGCGCTGCCATCGTCACTAACCCAGGCTCGAACACCATCACGGAAATCGATCTCGGTGTGCTCTTTGGAGCGTCCCCCGCTACTACGCTCACTCCGGTGAGCATCGGCGGGTTCCAGCAGCCCACAGCGGTAGCTATCGATCCGGACCGTGGGACCAACAACCAGGGCATCGCCGTGGTCACTGCCCTGGAACTCGAGAACGGCGCCGCGCCTGCGGGAGCACTCCAGGTTGTGGATATTGGCTTGCAGACTCCTGCGTTGAGTACCACCATCAATGGCGCCAATGTGACCGCGCCAACAACGGGAATTGTGTTCGATCCTACGGTAATCACGGGATCGCAGTACCCCGGCGTGTTCTACGCGAGTTCCAGCGGCGGCAACGTAATCTCCCAGTTCAATCCGGACAGTGGAGCTAACCTGACCGTGAACGTGGGAATTAACCCCACGGCCCTGGCATTGAATCCGCAGACCGGCGCGATTCTGACCACCAACGTCGCGGGCAATACGATTTCTTTGGTGGACACCACCGCGGCTCCCCTGAAGTCCGTGAAGACCTTCGGGATTTCCGGGTCGCCCCAATTCGGTGTAGCCATCGACCAATTTACGAATCTTGCGTTCATAGTGGATCAGGGGAATAACCGGTTGCTGATTTTTCCCGTGCCGAACTGATGTTTTCTCCGCGGGTCGCCGGAAACACGGCGGGAGCCCTGGAAAAGGCAATCTCTTTCTGATTGCAGCAAGAGCCGCGGCTCGGCTATACTTCAAAGTTTGTGTGGTGCCCGCGGAACGCGCAGGCGAGTGCAAAAGATTGGGGCCAATCAAGATTGGCGGGGGCTGGTCTCGAATGTATCGGGGCCACTCATAACAACAAGGAGAAAAAAGTGAATTCGAGAATGGTATTGAGATCTGTTGCTCTGGCCGCCGTAGGCCTGATCGGTACGGCAGGAGCCTGGGCACAAGCGGCCCCGGCCGCCGGAGCGGGCGCGCCAGCCAAGGTTGGCATCATTAATCTGCGCGGTGCGATCGGGAACACCGCGGAAGGCAAACAAGCGTCCGCCGAACTGCAATCGCAGTTTTCGCCTCGTTCGGCCGAAATTGATAACCTGACCAAGCAGATCAACGAGCTGCAACAGCGCTTGCAGTCGGGCCAGGGAAAGCTGAGCGACGAGGAAGTAGCGCGGCTGACGGCCGAGGGCCAGCGGTTGACGCAGCGCCTCGATCGTCGGCGTAACGATTTTCAGGAAGACGCAGGCGCCGCCCAGCAGGAAGTTTTGGAGCGCATCGGGCGCAAGATGGTGGACGTACTCGACCGCTATGCGCGCGAGAATGGTTTCAGCGTCGTGCTGGATACCTCCGGGCAGAACTCGCCGATTCTTTATGCCTCGAATCAGATTGACGTCACGCAGGACATCATCCGCTTGTATGACCAGGCTTACCCGGTCAAGGCGGGCACCGCGCCTGCCAAGCCGGCCGCTACGACTCCGGCCAAGCCCGCTCCTGCGACGACAACGCCGACCAAGCCATAGCCAAAGTAAGTCGCAGCGCCAATTCGACGTTCTGTTCTTTCCAAACGCCTCCGGTTCTTCCGGGGGCGTTTTCTTTTGAAGGAGCATTTGAATCAGGTGCGCCGCGGCTGGCGTGATGCCGGACGGGAGAATCAGCGGCGAAGCGCGAGAAACACTCGTCATCGTTCCGAGGAATTCGATATAGTAGGCAAAACGCTAAGGGAGGACGCTATGCCGCAAGTGAAATCACGACTCGATCGAATTCCGAAGCCCCTGGCTTTCGCGACGCCCGCTGAAGAACGGCGCCACCGCAAAGAGAAGCTCGCGGGTGCTTTCCGCTTGTTCTCGAAGTGCGGCTTCGATGAGGGAGTAGCGGGACACATCACGGCCCGCGATCCCGAGCAGCTCGATCATTTCTGGGTGAACCCTTTCGGCATGCACTTCAGCCAGATTCGCGTTTCGGATCTCATTCTTGTAAACGATCAGGGCGAAGTGGTCGAGGGCGACCACGAAGTGAACCTGGCGGCCTTCGCGATTCACTCGCGCATTCACAAAGCGCGTCCCGATGTCATCGCCGCGGCGCATTCGCATTCTCTCAACGGCAAAGCCTGGTCGTCGCTCGGGCGGCTGCTCGATCCGCTGACGCAGGATGCTTGCGCCTTCTACGAAGACCACGTGGTTTTTAACGACTACACCGGAGTCGTCTACGACACCGACGAAGGCGACCGCATCGCCAAAACGCTTGGCGACAAGAAGGCAGCCATTTTGTGCAATCACGGCTTGCTGACCGTAGGGCAGACTGTGGATGAAGCGGCGTGGTGGTTCATCACCATGGACCGCTCGTGCCAGGCGCAGTTGCTTGCGGAAGCCGCCGGTGAGCCGCATAAGATTCCGCACGAGACGGCGAAACTTACGCGCGGGCAGGTGGGCCTGCCCATGGTGGGCTGGTTCCAGTTTCAGCCGCTCTGGAACCGCATCACGCGCGAGCAGCCCGATCTGTTTGAGTAGGATGAGAAGTGCGCAGTGGTTAGTGAATAGTGGGTTGTTCGGAACGGCCAGCCTTGGCCGGTCGAAGATAGGCGCACAGTCCCGGCTGACGAACATCGAGGTGCTAACCAAAAGCAGGCTCTCCCCCCGGTTTTTTGGAAGTGCGGATTCAAAAAGGTTGCGAGAGAATTTCGGATGGAGATAGCGCCCATGTTCAAGAATCGCAGGGCCTGGCTCGCGGCGAGGTTTGTGCTTTTGGTGGCAGCGGGAGTGCTCGCCTATGGAGTGCGCGCACAGGACATCGTGGTGACAGAGATGCGCATCCCCACGCATGCCTCAGGCAAAAAGGGACTGGAGGCGGTGATGGTGCGGCCCGGAGACTCGGCGCCGCACCCGCTGGCGCTTATGACGCACGGGACTCCGCGCGAGGCATCGGAACGCGAAGAGATGACTCCGCTGAGGTGGATTCCGCAAGCGCGGGAATTCGCCAGGCGCGGCTGGACGGCAGTGATTGTGATGCGGCGGGGATTCGGAGATTCCGGCGGAGGTTATGACGAGGATGGCCGTGCCTGTAGCCGCAACCCGGATTTCATCGGGCCGACGAAGGAGGCAGTGAAAGACCTGCGCGAGGCTGCAGCGTATCTTGCCGGCCGTCCAGAGGTGGATCCCTCGCGCATGATCAGCATTGGAGTTTCGACCGGGGGGCTGGCGATGGTGGGACTCTCCGCGGATCCGCCGCCGGGACTGATGGCGGCGATCAGCTTTGCGGGAGGCCGCGGATCGCGAGCTCCGGATGACGTTTGCAATGCGGGAATTCTGGTGAGCGCGTTCGGCGAATTTGGCAAGCACTCAAAGGTTCCCATGCTCTGGGTTTACGCGGAGAACGATCATTTTTTCGGGCCGCAACTGGCGCGGGCGTTTTATCAGGCGTTTACCCACAACGGAGGGAAAGCCAGGTTTATCCCCGCGGGGCCCTTTGGAGAAGACGGGCACGGGCTCTTTTCGCTGCGGGGCATACCGACATGGACTCCGATGGTGGACGACTTTCTACAGAGCGAAAATCTGGTTCTACGGGAGACGCCATTGGTGGTGCATCCGCCGGACGCGGAACCGCCTGAGTATCTTTCGAGCCAAGGGCGCGAGGAGTTTAGAAGATATTTGTTGAGCGCGCCGCACAAAGCGTTTGCGGCTTCGCCGGGGGGAGGGGTCGGGATGTACGCCGGGCGGCGCACGACCCAGGATGCGGAGAAGCATGCGCTCGAGAATTGCAAGAAGGCCGCGCCGAAGAATGAGGCTTGCGCGATCGTGATGATGGATGACGAGAAGACGCCGAATTGATTCTTGCGGATGGCGCAGCTAGAAATTTTGTTCCGGCTTACGCGGGTAGAAGCCCTTTGCTGCTTTGGAAGCGTGGGTCGCATTGTAGTCGTCCAGCTCGGTGTCGCTGATGCGGTAGTGCTCTTTCATCGGGTTGGTTAGCGCGGCGGCCAACTCGCGATGGAGCTTGAGCGAGCAGATGTCCGGGGCATTCTGGAAGCTTAAACGGCGCGATGTGAAGGCTTCGTTCAGAATCGTGAAGACGACCTCGCGGGGCTCGATCTCGGCTTCGCGCACCAGGAAACTGTATTCGCGGACGATCGGTTTCGACTTAAAGCCAACATACTGCACGTTAATACTCATCTTGCTCCTCTGGTCTAAGCGCTTGTAAATCAGCGTCTTGTCGCGATTGAAAATGCCGGAAGGCGCGGAATACACAGTATAGCACGTAACGGCGTTTAGAAGGGCTGGACTCGCTAGGCGCATGAAAGGAAAGAGGTTGCGACGCTTCCTGAGTGTACGGAACGTTGGAGCGTTCCAACGTTTGAGCGTCGTGGGGTCCACCCCTCCCCCCTGGTTTTTTGTAAGTGTTGCATCTAAAGGGTTTAGGTCAAAGTGGAAAGCGGAGTCCCCGGACAGTGGACTCAAAGAGCACACCTAGAGCAGCAGGGCTGAAGCCTGGCACCTACTTAACTAACAGCTCACAAAGAGGATCTCTTTCAGCCGTTATTGGTCCATACGCCTGAGGAGCTCGCGCTCTTCTGGGGAGAGGTGGCTGTAGCGGCCGGAGTTTATTTCGCGGTCGCGGGCGAAGGGAGGCATTTCGCGGAGATGGCTCATGGCGTCGAGCACTTCGCGGCGCTGGGGAGAAGAGAGACTGTTGAGTTGGGCGCTGGTGGCGCTGGGGGTTGCTCCTTGGCGCGCGCGGGACGGAGTCGTGGATCGGAAGGATGCCTGGGCGATGTTCACGCGACTCGCGTCTGGAGAATCATCAGGCGAGGGCGATCCTGAATCCTTGGCCGGGGGCTTGTCGGCGTTGGGTTTGGCCGCGGGGTTCGGTTGTTGTTGCGGCTGCTGTTGTTGCTGGGGACGATTGTTGTTGCGGTTATCCGGATAATGGCGCGCGGGAGGGCGATAGTACGGGTCATTGTTGGGGTCATAATATTTAAAATAAGGGTCGTTGTAGGGATCGTAGTTGGGCCCGGGATTGTAGTTGGGCGGATCGTAGTTGGGATTGTAATTGGGATCGTAGTCGGGGCCGGGATCGTATGAGTAACCGTCGTAGGGATAGGCGTATCCGGGATAATAATCATAGGGCCAGCCCCATCCCCATCCTCCCCAGCCCCAACCTCCATAACCCCAACCACCGCGACCCCAACCTCCGCCGTAACCGCGACCGTACCCACCGCGACCGTAGCCGCCGCGGTAGGCCCCGCCGCCATAGACTCCGCTGCGAAAACCGCTGCCACCGCGGAAGCCTGCTCCGCCACGGAATGAGGAGCCGCCGCGAAACCCGCCGCTGCCGCGGAAGGCGGAGCCACCGCCGCCATGAAATCCTCCACCACCACCGTGAAATCCACCTCCTCCGCCGTGACCACCGCCGCCACGCTGCGCGAAAGCAGGCTTGGGCGCGGTAAGAAATACAAGCGCGAGAATTGCGAAAAGAAGTATAGGAAGGGTTTTCTTCATTTCAGTCCTCCGATCGACAGATCAGGGACTGCCTGCGGGAGCGAGCGGCGGTAGCGGACAGGTGCTGTTCGGCAGTCCAATAACAAAACCATCTTACACCCTGAACGGGCGCGAAGCGAATTGCTGATCGCCAGCAGTTCGATGCGAAAGGAGACCCGCGAGGTGCATCGGAAATTGGCGCGAGTGTAGGGAAAAAGAGAAGGTATAACGCAGAGGCGCAGAGTTGACAGAGTTGCGCTGAGGGTGCGAGGCGAAACGCGCAGGCTTGAAAGTTGAAAGAAAAAGAAGGTCCCTGCTTGGGGCAGGAGGGCGAGGTCTTTCGAGGCTCAGCGTTGCTGTGGACAAAAACCGGGCGGGGCAAGCCCCGCCCCTACGAGGCGAAGAAATTGATGAGGAGATCTGAGACGCGGGCGGGTTCTTCATGCTGGAGCCAGTGAGAGGCGTTGGCGAAGGTGTGGAGATCGGCGGTGTCGCAATAGCGGAGGCTGTCGTGGCCCATTTCTGGGAGGAGGAAGGCATCGCGCATGCCCCAGAGGATGCGCGTGGGGACGTGGACCTTTGTGTCAGGGAACTTGGAGCGATAGCGCGCGGCGGCGCGATACCAATTGATCATGGCGGTTAATGCGCCGGGTTGCGACCATGCGGCGCGGTATTGGGCGAGATCTTCCTCGGTGAAAGTGCCGGGGCGGCTGGAGTTGACGAGCGAGCGGACGCCGAGACGGTAGTGGAATGCGGAGAAGGCGGCTTCTGGAAGCAAGGGGAGTTGGAAGAAGAACATGTACCAACTGCGGCGGAGTTGGCGGAGATTTGTTTTGAGGTAGCGGATCATGACGGCGGGATGAGGGACGTTGAGGATGGCGAGTTTTGATAGGCGGTTGGGATGGAGGAGAGCGACGCTCCAGGCCACGGCGGCGCCCCAGTCGTGGCCAGCGAGGAAGAATTTGTCGGCGTTGAGTTGATCGGCGATGGCGATGACGTCGGAGACTAGATTTGGGATTGCGTAGTTGGATGCACCGCGGGGTTTGCTGCTTTGGTTGTAGCCGCGCTGGTCGGGAACGATTACGCGGAAACCGGCGGAGGCGAGCGGGGCGATTTGTTTGTGCCAGGAATACCAAAATTCGGGGAAGCCGTGGAGGAGGAGGACGACGGGACCGTTGGTCGGACCGGCGGCGACTGCGTGGAGTTCCATCGCGCCATTGTGAAACGCCAATTGTTCGAGAGAGTCGTACACAAGTGCGGAGTTTATCAGCGAATGCAACAGGAGAATCGGCATTCACGAGGTAAAGAGGGAGGGGCAAGCCGCTCCCCTACGAAGAGTGGGTCAAAGCCCATCGCACACGAAGAGCCCAACGAAAAACTGGTTAGGTGCTGGAAGTGGTTTCGAGGCCGTGGGTGGTGATGTACGCGGCGGTGGCGGCGATTTCGGAAACGCGGGCGTTGGAGTCGCCGGGTGGAACGGAAGTGTGGGGTTCGGCGGCAGACTCCGGAGGGAGGGCGCCGATGGCTTGATTGCGGCCGGCGTTTTTGGCTTTGTACATGGCGCGATCGGCGAGGGCGAGAACTTCTTCGTAGTCGAGATCCACGGGAGAACTGATATTCCAGGGGAAGGCAGCCCAGCCGATCGAGACGGTGCGATGAAGCGAAATGCCAGCGCCCTTGATTTTGAAGGGCTCGCCCGCGACGGCGGAGAGAACGCGGGCTGCCAGCGTGGCGGCTTCCTTGCGTTCGCAGAAGCGAGAGACGACGAGGAACTCTTCGCCGCCCCAGCGGACGAGTACATCGGAGTAGCGAATCGCGGAACTGATGCGAGAGGTGAGGTCAATGAGCATTTGATCGCCGGCATCGTGGCCGAAACGGTCGTTGATTTCTTTGAAATGATCGGCATCGATCAAGTAGAAGACGATGTCGCGGTTGCGGCGGCTCTTGGTGGGATCGGGAGAAGAGTAGGCGCGGATGGCTTGGCTGACGTCGCTGGCGATGGTGGCCTGG
>Ga0209772_10000028_pt1 | contig 30666 bp, 24 predicted proteins | sample BogFormECP03_OM1_FD_188235 | JGI IMG/M metagenome (GOLD analysis project Ga0209772, IMG submission 188235) | Bog forest soil microbial communities from Calvert Island, British Columbia, Canada - ECP03_OM1 (SPAdes) (version 2) | ecosystem: Environmental > Aquatic > Freshwater > Wetlands > Bog ... | reverse complement strand
CTCCCCGCGCCGAATTCACGATCAAAAGCGGCGTTCCCGCGACGCCTTCGCCAGTCGGCTGCACATCGCGGACCACGCCGAGCCGAATGCCGCTAACCCGCTCGCGCACTTCGCAACCAATCAGATCCGTAACAAAATAACTTCCCGCAGGCAGCACCACGCGCTCAGCGATCGGCAACTGCACCTCAAATCCAGCCAGCCGCTCGGCATCATTAATCGAATCAAATCCGTCAAAATGAAAAACCGCTTGCCCGCCATGGCTCTGGCTAAGCCAGCACGCCCGCACACCAATCCGCCGGGGTTCGCTCTTGCCATCCCAAAGATAAACGGAAGAAAGCCGGGTGAGACGTTCAGGAAAATCAGTGAGGATTTCAGCCGCAACTTCCCCGCGACGCCCCTGCGGCCGCACAACACGAGCAAGCGTCACATACTTGCTATTTTCAGCGCTCACTACTCAAGTATTTCCAGCGTGAACCGTTTCTTGAGTTTCATCCCGGCGGCTCCCAGGATCGTCCGGATCGATTTAGCGGTGCGCCCCTGCCTGCCAATCACTTTCCCCAAATCCTCCGGGTGCACTTTCAATTCCAACACCGTAACTTGCTCACCATCCACGGCCCGCACGGAAACTTGATCGGAGTGGTCAACAAGAGCTTTAGCGATAGCCTCAACGAGATCTCTCATGATAGCGCCCCTCCACAGGTCGCTAGGGCGAGCGGAATGACTCGCGCTCGAGCTAGAACAGGAAACACTTACCCTGTGGACTCGGACGTATCAGGCTATCTTCTGGTTACGCAAAAAACTGCGGACTGTGTCGCTGGGCTGCGCGCCAACGCCAAGCCAATACTTGATGCGCTCGGCGTCCAGCTTCACCTCATGAGGTTTCTTCAGCGGATCGTAAGTTCCGACAATCTCCACAAACCGCCCATTCCGCGGACGAGTCTTCTCGATCACCACCACGCGGTAAAACGGCCGCTTCTTCTTGCCCATACGTGCCAAACGAATAGTTACCACTCTAATTTCCCTCCAAGTCGAATCCCACAAGTATAGCGAACCTAGTTAATTCCCCCTAACCCAATTTCAGCCCCCGGCGCTACTTTAACCCCGCAAACTTGCCAATCCCGCGCATCTTCGCTTTCGACATCCCCCCAAACCTCTTCAACATCCGCCGCATATCCGAATACTGCTTCAAAACCTGATTCACATCCTGCACCGCAGTCCCACTGCCGCGAGCGATGCGTTTGCGCCGCTTCCCATCAATAATATCCGCATCCTCCCGCTCAGCCGCCGTCATGGAATTGATAATCGCCTCAATCTGCTTCAACTGCTTCTCATCCACCGAAACATCTTTCGGGATATTCGCAAAAGGCCCAATCTTTGGCAGCATTCCCATCAACGACTCCAGCGACCCCATCTTCCGCACCTGCTGCAACTGATCCCGAAAATCCGCCAAAGTAAAATCGTTATCCCGTAACTTCCGCTGCATCTCCCGAGCCTGCTTCTCATCAATCGATTTCTCAGCCTTCTCGATCAGCGTCAACACATCGCCCATGCCCAGAATCCGCGAAACGATGCGGTCCGGATGAAACGCCTCCAGCGCATCATACTTTTCGCCCACGCCCGCAAACTTCACCGGCGCCCCAGTAACTTTCCGAATCGAAAGCGCCGCCCCGCCGCGCGCATCGCCATCGAGCTTCGTCAAAATCACGCCGGTAACCGCCAGCCGCTTGTGAAACTCCCCAGCCGAACGCACTGCGTCCTGTCCAATCATCGCGTCGGCCACAAACAGAATCTCGGTAGGTGAAAGCTCGGACTTCAAGGTAGAAAGTTCGGACATCAATTCATCGTCGATGTGTAATCTGCCAGCCGTATCCACCAAAATCACGTCATAGGCCGAAAGCTTAGCCTCGCGCACCGCCCCGCGCACAATCTCCACAGGCTTATCAGTCCCAATGCCAGGCCAAATCGGCGTCCCAGTAGCCTTAGCCACCTGAGCGAGCTGCTCCCGCGCCGCAGGCCGGTAAACGTCGGTAGAAACCACAATTGGCCGGTGTCCATGTTCGCCAAGCCACTTCCCCAATTTTCCAGTGGTGGTAGTTTTGCCTGAGCCCTGCAACCCAACGATGAGCCATACCGAAGGCGGCCGCGAAGCAAACTGCATCTTCACTTCGCGCCCCAAAAGCTCGGAAAGCTCATCGCGCACAATCTTGACAACCTGCTGATCCGGCGAAAGTGTCAGAAGCACTTCCGATCCCAGCGCCCGTGCCCGAATATGCGCAATCAATTCATCTACAACTCCAATGTTGACGTCGCCCTCAAGCAACGCCTCGCGAATCTCCCCCAGCGCCGAATCCAGATGCTCCTCGGTAAGCTTCCCCTGCCCGCGCAGGTTCTTGAAAGCCCGCTGCAATTTTTCAGTAAGCGTCTCAAACATGGCTAATATCCCCGGACCACCAAGTTAACACGACACCCCAGCAACCTCGAAGCAGACCAAGCAGCAGCCATGCCCGAATTCAACATTAATGAGAGTAACGCTGTTGCTTTCGGTGCGAGGCCCTGAATTTATGCAGGGGGAGAAACGCGTCAGCGTTCCGAGAGGGTCTTGCCCTGATGGATGCGCATTAGTTCTGTGAATCTTGCGGAGGCGCTACTGGCTTGCTCGGGGTCGTAGTCTTCTTTTCTTTCGGCAAAGCATGCTTGTCCGCAACGCGCTGCCGCTGCTTACTATTGCGATCGTTAAATTTGTCCTGCCGGTCACGCGCCTGGAACGAATCGCGCTCGGGATGCTTAGACGGTTTCGCCTGATGATGGAAGGCCTTAGAAAACCAATTGGAATTCCCGGTAGCCGCTTGAGCTCCGGGCACAAGCAAAACCAGAAGCCCCGCTACAATGATCACCAGCCGCGAAAAATTCCGCATGGCAAACCTCCAAGCAAACAATCCCGCACAACTCAAATGCAGTCAGTCATCCAATTTAAGAAAAATTTCAACATTGAAACTAAAGCACTTCCGGACGAGGTATCCGCCTAACGCTGCCAATCTGTCACTTTTCGGTGACTAAATTCCCTCTACGGACTTCCGCTCCGGGGACATTTCCGGGCGATCATCTGCCAGCGCCAAACGATACTGCGCGACGGAGGCGATGAATTAAACCGAGAAAATAGGGCCGAAAAGCGGGAGGGTCTGTCGTTCGCACCGCTACGGCGCGATCGAGGTGGTAAGACCCTCCCCTACAAAACAAAATGCTAGTACGCGCCGTATGGGCCGAAGCGGCTGCCTGTCAGGACAATCTCGTAATCAATTGGCGAATCGCCGCAACGCCGCACCGGAAACTTCGCATCGTGCAGCATTGCCTGCATCCGCCGATCCTCTTCCGCCGGCCCTGTTCGCAACCCGATAATATTCGCCACCTGTCCATCCCGCGCGATCAACAAATAATACGCGCTGAAATTTCCCGGCGGCGCCATCGGCGGGGCGCCCAATCCCCACACCCCCGGCGGATGCGGCCACTTCACTCCGCCTTTTTGCGTAGGCTCGGGGCACCAATCGTGCACCTCGGTCTTAGGTCCAGGCGTAAAAACCGTCTCATCAAAACTAGCCTGCGATTCCAGGGTAGTAATGTGTATGTCGATCGTCTCGCCCAGCGCCGTCAAATAAATGTGTCGCGGAAATCGTTTCCCGCCGATTGAAACGAATTCGTTAATCCGGAATTGCGATCCAGCATACCGCCCGTAGATCCCGCCGATGGCCGCATTGATCGCATTGGTATTCAAATCAAAGCAAGCCTGCGGCCGCGCATAATTCGATTCGAATTCGACGCAGTTACGGTAATCGCCGCTGCTCTTATCCGCGTAAACTTTCTTCACATTGGGATCGGAGCCCACAAGCTGCGCCACCGGCGCCTTCAAACTCTGCTGAATCCGCCAATAAGGTAGCGGGATCGCTTTAGTTGTCCGCCCGACAGACAATTTATGCCCCGCAGCAATATCCGTCTCGACTACATCTCCCATCTTGAAATATTCGCGGTATTTGTCAGGGGCGGCCCAGAAAAGTTCGTACATTCCGTCGGTAGTGTTGTTATCCAGCGTGTATTTGAAATTAGCTACCAGATGAAACGGCGCCGCCCCGGATCCACGCAAATCGGAATCCGCGGCAGCCTTCCGCAGGAAGCTTTTCGCATCTTTTTTAGAAGGAAGACTTTGCGCCCGCACTGCTGGAACTGCAGCGAACGCCAAAGCTAAAACGGTGCAAGCAATCGTTCGAATAATTTTCGGCATAGGTATAAGTCCATCCCAACCCGTTGAGATTTATATTTATAAAGTAGCACGGGTTTCATAGAAAAGTAGATGCGGCAGAACGGACACAGTGTTGCAAGCAGGCACCTTCAGAAAGCACTCCGGGAGCGATTAATCCTTTGCGGCACGCGTTTCACCGTGCCCTCGCGAGCAAAGGTATCACCTGTGCACTGGCCCGCGGCGGAAGCCAGCGAGCGCCGGCATTTTCCGGAGAGGACTCTTTAATGATTGCCTATAAGCGTCGATCCTTCATCCACTCTGACGACGAAAGCGTCAGTGTCGGACTGCGCAGTGCCGCCGGTTAAGCGCACGCCCGCATTGAAAATCGTCGCGAAGGTCAGTTGTGCCGCCACGCGCGGACGCGGCTTGATGACCGCTACGCCATTGATAGCCTCCCCGAGAAAAATCGTGTAGAGCGGACCGTTGCCATTCTTGTCGAGTTTGACGAGGAAGCCGGCCGCCGGGTTCGGCGTAATCGGCGCCCCGCCAGGGAAATCCGTGGACGACGTGCTTCCGACGACCCACGTATCGCCGTCCACATCGGTGGCGATTCCGTCGCCGACGGAACTGCCATTGGTGCCCACCAATTGCTTGAAGTAGAGGAACGCCCCCGACGACGACAGCTTGCTTACAAATGCCTGCGCCGCAGGCGAGCGAGTGCCGAGTCCCGTATAGCTGTTCCCGGTAACATAGGCATTCCCGGCAGAATCCAGCGCTATTCCGTGAGCCCAATAGGGTTGCGATGAGATCGCCGTTGAATAGATCAGGGAATCACCCGCCGGGCTCAGTTTGGTGACGATTGCGGTACACGGGCTCGGGGCAAATGCGATTGATGTGTATCCCGCAAACGGAAAATCGAATGAGCACGTGTAGCCCGTCACGACTGCGGAAAGCGAGGAATCAATCGCGATACCCTCGATGCTGTCAGCGCCCGAGCTGCCCAAATATGTAGAATAGGACAGCAAAGTTCCCGATGGAGACAGCTTGGTGACGAAACCGTGGCCCGAAGATCCGTTCCCTGGGAAGTGTTCGAAAGCTCCCGGAGTTAATGGAAAATCATTTGAATTCGTTTCTCCCGTGACGTAAGCCGAACGCGAAGCATCCACCGCGATCGCGAATCCTTCGTCCCAGTCCGAGCCGCCTAAGTATGTGGAATAGACGAACACGTCGCCCAACAGAGTGAATTTGCTAACGAACGCATCGGCACTCCCATTCAGCGAACTTTGCAGCGGCTGATTGTATGGAAAGTCGTTAGATAACGTTGTGCCCGTGAGATAAATGCCGCTGGCATCCACGGCAATTCCAAAACCCATGTCGTCATCGCTGCCTCCCAGGTAAGTCGAGGATAGAATCGTGCCGTTCGGACTCAGCTTGGTGAAAAAAGCATCGGTATGTGATTGCTGGCCGATATTTCCTTCGCCCACGACGGGGAAATTATCAGAGTACGTGTAACCGGTGACGTAGGAATTTAGAAAGGGATCGGCGGCGACGGCGGTCGCCTCATCGTAATCGGATCCCCCTAGAAATCTGGTGAACGTAATACTGGGGTCTATGACCAGCGGCAGTTTGGGATCGTAGGAACCCAGCGTGAATCCAGCCGTGCCTTCCTTGCGCACTTCGAATCCGCCCTTCACGCTCACTTGTTTGCCGCCAACTTCCTGATGGATCTTGGGCTGGGCATGGCGAAGTTCCGTTCCGCCGGCAGAAGTGAGCACCAGGTCGCCCTTGTCGATACGCATTCCCGAGGCACCGTCAAATTGCAGCTCAATTTGCTTTGGATCCGCGCCCGGCGCCACGACGAAGTCGTATTCCAGATTGCCGCGATCTCCGTGAAAAATTACATCGATTCCTGCGTAAACTCCGCTCGCTTTCACCTCAGCGTATTGCGGAATATCCACGTGCCAGTTCTGGGGCGTCTTGCCGATGAAATAATTGCTGATTCCGCCCGTGGGACTCACGCCGTCTGCCTTCCACGAGCTGCTGCCGGAAAGATGCAATTTCACCTGGCTGCTTTTCACTGCTTTTGGAACGGTGGGCCGCGCTGAACGGTTAACGTTTGGTTGTGGCGGGGCGGTCAGAGCGCCGAGTGATCGTGGCGCGGCCGGTGAATTGCCCTCGTCGCGAAATTCGAGCACCGCGCCGTCAGAAGTGAGTCCGATGACGAACCGCGATCCTCGCGCAAGCCACTGCACGTTCGCGGGCGCCTGCCCGCGATTCGGCTCGAACACCAGAGGAGCGTTCCCCGCGAGCATCTGCGCCTGGGCGACTGCCGCAGTCTTTGCAGGCGTCTGGCTTTTCGACGCACCCTTAGCCGGCGCTTTGACTGGTGCTTCGGATTGCGCCTGAGCCGGAGCTGCCGCCATCAAAAACGCAATCGTAAACATGAACCCCACAAGCGCGACTCGGAGCATTCGGGACCTTAGGAGCGATTGTCTCATCGGCGTGAAGTCTCCTTTTGAAACGCTCAGACCCAGCGTTGCGTTCGAGACCTTCAGCGTTCGAGGATTTGAAGCGTGGTTCCCGCCTCGGCGCTGATCAGGGCCTAACGTTTGGGTACCAGGGACCGTCGAATGCGCGGGAGTGTATCACGATTTATCGATTGCAAATCTTAAGAGAAGGGCAGCCCTTCGGCTAGCAGACGATATTCGACGGTGCCCCTGTCCCAGTTCGGACGTGCAGCCGTAACAGGTAGGCCACAACTTCAAAACCATATCTGGCCCCCGCACCCCATCCGTTCGAGAATCAGTATATCGCCGGGCTGAGTCGATTCCTCTGCAATCGCAGAGACGATTGACAGCCCGGACCCTATGCGGGAATGGCGCGTCACTCAAGCGGGCTGCTGAATACCCGCCGCTGGGAGCTGCCCAGGGACTAGGCGATGGCCACACTCAATCAAACCGAACTCGACCATCTCGAACGGCGCGAAAGCCACTTGACCATCTTGGCTGCCGTCGTCGTCCTTATTCTCGCCGCCGGGGTGGCCCTGCTCATGTATCCGCTAGTATTTGTCCACGGCGAAGAGGCCACAAAATGGCCTATGCGTTTCGCGTTCTTCGGCTTTTGCGTTCTGTCGCTGCTCGTCGCCGCCTATTTGCTCGATCGCCAGCGTACCTTCCGTTCCGTAAAGCAGCAACTCGTCGCCGAGCTGCAGCGCAATATCGATCTGCGCCATCAAGCCGATGCCGATTTGCTCCATACCATCCCGGATCTGAATCATTTCCAGGATCGTCTGGCCATGGAGTATCGCCGCGCCTCCGCCATGGAGCATGCACTGTCCGTTCTGGCCGTCAAAGTAGGCGTTTCTCCCAGCGTCACTGACTCCAATGAAGGCACCGCCCTGGTCGGAGAAATCGCCCGCGCCATAGGCCGCAATCTCCGGCCCTCCGATTCCATGTATCTGCTCGCGCCGGGCTTTTTCGGTGTGGTCCTCTCCGACACAGACACTGCCACCGCGAAAAAACTGACCGCCAAACTCCAACCAGTAATCCGCCAGGTAGCCGGCGAAGAAAAATTCACCTTCGAAATGTTCGTCCGCACTTACCCAGACAACGCGAAAAGTGCCCACGAGCTGGAACAAGCCGTCGCCTCCCGCCTACCAAGCGAGCAAACCTGGGACGAAGTCCCCACCCCCACCACCTAATTCAACGTAGCAAAGCCGTCGTAGCGGTACGGCTTTAGCCCAGCATCTGACGAGCGCAACTCGCGCCATCTACCCAAATGACGCGCGCACCCAATCGTGAAATCACGTCCAGCCGCAAATTTGTCGACCAAATCAAACCATGTTGCACCCCACTCCCAACCGGACTAAAATTCCCGGCGCGCCGCGAACCCTTCGCGAGGCGACCGTTCACGCTCGAAAGAACTCCGAGTGCTCACGTAGAGAGAAATTTAGGAGACTCAAAATGAAAAAAGCGGCGTTGCTGATCTGCGCAGTTCTCTGCTTCCAAATCGCAGCCTACGGACAATCCCTCTCGCCTGAAGACCGCGCCAAGGGCGTAGCCTACTTGGAAAAAACGCGCGACGGTGTGGTCGAAGCCACCAAAGGCTTGACCGAAGCGCAATGGAAATTCAAGGCCGCCCCGGACCGCTGGTCCGTGGCCGAAACGCTTGAGCACATCGCCCTAGCCGAAGACTACATCTTCGGCCTGGTAAAAGATAAAGTGATGAGCGCCCCTCCAGGCGCCGCCGATCGCGACTACGCCAAGATCGACGCTGGCGTAATGGCCATGATTCCCGATCGCAGCCACAAAGCCCAGGCTCCGCCGCCGATAGTTCCTACAGGAAGATGGACGCCAGCCGAATCCCTAGATCATTTCCTAAAAAGCCGCGCGACAACCATCGAGTTCATGAAAACAACGCCCGATTTAAGAGCCCACGTAACCGACCAGAACCCGCTAGGCATGCCCCTAGACGCCTACGAATTCCTGTTACTAATCAGCGCCCACAGCGAACGGCACACGAAACAAATCCTGGAGGTAGAAGCCGACCCCAACTTCCCAAAGAAGTAGTGCCGCATAGGCCCGCCCTTACGGCTGCGGGGCCGAACTGTGTTACATACCGGATTGTGGCGATTACGGTTGGAAGACCCTCCCCTACTACAAGTCCCGCCCGGTTTGGCTTTGGGTTTTCGGCCGCAGCGTAGACGCGTCTTCGCGCGTCATTTCGCCCTACCGCGGCCCGGTACGAAACCGCCGCCTATTTCAATTTCAATTCCGCATTCGCCTTAATCGCATCCCGCCGCGCCTGAGTATCCACCGTATCCGTGGCCAGCAATTCCAAGGCCTTCTTCGAATTCTCTCGCGCCAATTCCTTCTGACCGTCCGCCAAATATCCATCCCCCAAACTATCTAGCGCATTCGGCGAATTCGGAAACGCCGCCACATTCATCTTAAAAATCTCGATGGCCCCCTTATTATCCCCAGCCAACATATGCTCGTACCCAGTTCGGTTCACCACCTCCTCAGAAAATACCTGGCTCTTTGGATCGCGCCGCCGCTCGTCTGCAAACATCGCCGACGCTTTGGCGATTCCATCGGGCTGATCGATGAGATCCAGAAACTTCGATTGCGTCGACATCGCGCCCGCCGCCCGCTCAGCCGGCGCGCTCGGCGGATTTTTCAGCGTGGCATGAAACCATTCCACAATCATTCCCGGCAATTCCGGATGCGCAGCAAACATCTCCACGCCATGTCCACCCGTCGAATAACGCACAAAGTGATTCATCGGATCGGGCGACAAATCTCCCAGCCACTGCATAATTCCCACCACGCCGGGATCCGGGTCATCATCGGCAACCGCCAGGAACAAAGGAAGACCCGGCGATTTGCGCAGAAATTCGCGTCCCGTCCGGTCCGTTCCTTCAGAAAGCAGCGCCAAAGATTTCACCTCCGCATGCCGCCGGGCCAATTGCACCGCCTGATTCACGCCGCAACTCGCGCCGACCGCACCAATCAAATCGTGATTCACGCCCGTCTGCGATTCCAAATAATGCAGCGCCAAATCCACGTCGCCAGGCCAAATCTCCGCCTGATCCCGCCCCGCCTGCGCCGGCGTGAGCTTGTTAATCGGCGTCCCGCCACTATCGCCAAAGCCTCGAAAATCCAAAGTAATCACGCTAATCCCGGAAGCCGCCAGCCTCCCGGCCAAATCATCCCAAACCTTCCGCTGCCGGTTGCACTGATGCAAAAGAATCACACCGGGCCCGGGCTTCGCCGCAGCAAAAAACGAAGCCTTCAACAAAGTCCCATCAGCGGCCTTCAAATCCACCACCCGAGGCCCAGCCGAATTCTGCGCCAAACAAGAAAACGTAAATCCAAACAACGTAGTCGCAGCAACAAGCAGGCAGTTTCTTCCTCGCATAGAAATTCCTCCCGAATGCCGCCATCATACTCGAATCGAGTAGCGCCGGCGTCCCCGCCGGCATCTTACGACCAGCGTGTAAACTAAATTCACGCACTCCCCTGGACTCTCGCCTCTACGTACATTCCCGATCTTGACGAATAGAGGGCCGAAAAGATATTTTCTACATCTAACATGCGAGCCGCGCCTAAAATGAATCAGAGGCCAAATCAGATGTCCCCCGAAGACTATGCCCGCATGCTAGCCGCCGCACCGGCCGATGGCTGGATCGCGCTCTCCGAGGACGAATCCAGAGTGGTAGGCTCCGGTCCGACGATGGAAGATGCTGTCTCCGTAGCAGCCACGCACGGCGTCGCAGAACCCGTATTGATTAAATCCCCGAAAGAATGGGGCTATAGAGTCCTGTAGGCCCGCAGACGCACGATGGCATTGCGAGCTTCCTATAAGTCGTACCCCGTCAGCAGAGCTTCCAAGGCGTTCGGACAAGAAATTCATTGGTGGCCCGTGCTACCAGTGCGTCTCGCGAATCAGACCTCAAACTTGATGACGAAGCCATTCCACGCTGTCGTCGACTCAGGCTCGAGCGCGTGCTTATTTCATGCTGACTTTCTGGGACCTCTTGGATTGAATCTCAAGGACGGCATCGAAGATTCGCTGGGCGGCGTTGGTAGGCAGGCGTCCATACCGGTCTATTACCACGATATTTCGATACTCGTCGGAATTGATTGGAAGATCGGCGTGCGGGCAGGTTTCAGCGAAGAACTCGCAGTTGCGGGTCTTCTCGGAAGGCTCGGTTTCTTCGATTCCTTTCGCGTGACCTTCGACCATTCCGTTCACCCGCCGGCATTCGAAATCGACAGGATCGAACACCAAGCCATCCACTGATAATCGCGGGGCCAGCGAATCGCTGCCGTCATGCCACATTTCTTGACCCCGCTGCTCTCGCTCGCCTAAACTAGTTGTTTCGTTCAAGTCCGCCAAGCGGACCCGAGGAGCCCGCGTTGCCGAAACGCACCTTTCAGCCCCACGTGCGCGCCCGTCACAAAAAGCACGGTTTCCGCTCACGCATGAAAACAAAGGGTGGCAAATCAGTTCTTGCACGACGCCGCAAAAAAGGACGTCACAGCCTCACGCGCGTCTGACCGCGCGCTCCTCGATTTCCCGCGGGCCTGCCGGTTGGTGCGGCGGGCGGAATTTGACGCGGTGTATCGCGAGGGGCGCCGGCGCGCGAGCCCGTCTTTCGTCGTCTTCTTCCGCCCCAATGGAAGCGGCATCACTCGCTTCGGCCTGAGCGTGAAACGCGCTCAAGGCGGGGCGGTAAAACGCAATCGTATTCGCCGGCGCGTCCGGGAAATTCTGCGCCTGCATCGCCAGGAGATCGCACCGGGATGGGATATCGTGATTCATCCGCGCCCGCAAGTAGCCGAAGCCGATTTCGCGGCGCTATCGGCGGAACTGCTGAAATGCATGCCTCGGACTTCGTAGCGGCGCCCTTCAGGGCGGCATCTTCACCGCAATCAATGCCACAAGATCCAAAACGCGCCACAACCCAACTCACGCCAATAAATGTTTCGGCCTCCGAACAAAGGCGAACGATCACTTCTTGGCTGCTAATCTTCGCCATTCATCTCTATCGCTTCACGCTCGCTCCATTCCTCGGCGGGAATTGCAAATTTTATCCGTCCTGTTCGCATTACGCCGAGCAAGCCATAAAAATCCACGGCCCCAAAAGAGGTACGCTGCTGGCGCTAAAACGCCTACTGCGCTGCCGCCCCTTTACAAAAGGCGGCCACGATCCGGTCCCCGATCCAGAAGAATTCCAATCAGCGGCAAACGGACAGGAGCTCCACGGATGAAAGAACTGTCCGATCAACAGCGCGTACTAATCGCCTTCGCGCTGATGTTGCTGATCCTTTTCGTCTGGAGCAAATTTTTCAAACCGCCTGCCCCTCCGCCGAATTTCGCGCAAAAGCCGGGGCAATCCAGCACAGCCGCGCCAGAAGCAAATCAAGCAGCCATCGCTAACGCGCCGCCGGCAATCGAAACGATGCTCGCTCCGCCGGCAGGCGCGATTCAAGCTACCGAAGAACAAATCACAGTAATCGAAAGCCCGCTGTATCGCGTTCAGATCACGAATCGAGGCGGCCTGGTCCAAAGCTGGAAGCTAAAAAAATATCTGAACGATGACAAGCCGCCGCAACCTCTCGAGCTGGTCAACATCCCCGCCGCACGACAAATCGGCGCGTGGCCGCTTTCTTTCGCGCTGGAAGATTCCGGCGCCGAATTGAAAGCTAACACTGCGCTCTATCAAGTAGAAACCAAGCCGCAAGCCGGCGACACGCTGCAAGCTCCAGCCGAAATCACGCTGCATTGGAGCGATGGCCATCTGGATTTTGTGAAGCATCTGAAATTCGATGAAAGCTACATCGTCGGCCTCGAAGCCACTGCCAGCGTTGACGGCCATCTACTTCCAGCCGCAATCGGCTGGCGAGGCGGCTTCGGCGACGTCGCTGTGGAAAAGCAGTCGCAAGGCGTTGGCGTTTTCTACAACGAAAACGGCAAGCTTAATGTCCTGCAGCTAAAAAAGCTGGGCACGCCCGATCATCAAGAAATCCGCTTCGAGCAACCTGGCAATTACGCTTTCGCAGGGATAGAAGATCAATTCTTCACCGCCGCATTCCTGCCCAACAATGGCACGCTCAATCTCTGGCACTGGGTGCAGCAGCACGATTTCGACGACAACGGCAAGCCCGGCAATGAACCCGAGCCCGAAATGGCTGCAGGCTCCGCCATTCCGCAAGCGCTGAACATGCGCATGTACGTTGGCCCGAAAGACATTCACATCCTGGCCCAGGTTCGCCCGCCGCTCGATGATCTCGTCCAACTCGGCTGGTTCGGCATACTAGCCAAGCCGCTCCTGGAAATTCTGCAATGGACGCACAAATATATTCCCAACTGGGGATGGGCCATCGTGGTCCTCACCATTGTCATCAACATGCTGCTGTTCCCGCTCAAGGTAAAAAATTGGCGCTCCATGAAAAACATGCAGCGCGTCGGCCCTGAAGTGAAAGTAATCCAGGATCGCTACAAGAAATATTCCTTCAACGATCCGCGCAAAAGAAAAATGAACGAAGAAATAATGGCCATCTACAATCGCGAAGGCGTCAATCCGCTGGGAAGCTGCTTGCCTATGCTGGTGCAGATGCCATTCCTATTCGCGTTCTACCGCATGCTTTCGGGCACCATCGAATTGCGCCATGCGCCCTGGTTCGGCTGGATTCACGATCTTTCCGCTCATGATCCCTATTACATCCTGCCCATCGTCATGACCATCACTATGTTCGTGATGCAAAAAATGACGCCCATGCCCGCCACCGACGCCTCCCAGCAAAAAATGATGCAGTACATGCCGCTATTTTTCGGCTTTATCTTTTTCCGGCTTTCGGCGGGGCTGAATCTCTATTATTTCGCAACAAACCTGGTAGGCATCGGACAGCAGTATTACCTGGTGAAAACAGATCCGCTAAACGTGAAGCCGGCCAACAACAATCGAAAATGAGCGAACCACGACGCGCACAAACGCAGCACTTCGAGAAGCCGATGAAATCAGAATTTATCCGCGAAGGAAAACTGGAGCGCGAAGCCGCCGCCGAGGAAATTCGCCGCTACCTGGACCTGTTCCTGCGCGAAACACAACTGGACGTCCAATACGAAATCACGGTGTCCAAGGAAGCCGCGACGCCATCGGGCGAGCCCCAAATCGCAATCGATTTCCGAGGCCCCGACGAAGCCGTATTAATCGAGCGGCAAGCCGATCTTCTGCTCTCGATCGAGCACATCGCTCTGCGCTGGCTGCATCTCGAACCAGAATATTTCGATCTGATTCGCTTTGACTGCTCAGGCTTCCGCGCGTTACGCTTGGAAGAACTAAAATTATCCGCGAGGGTGGCCGCACAGCGAGTGCGCGAAACGAACGAACCGTTTCATTTCAATCCAATGCCTGCGAGAGACCGCCGCCTAATCCATCTAGAACTAACAAACGCCCAAGGAGTAAGAACCAACAGCGAAGGAGTAGGCGAGCGCCGCCACCTGGTAATCTATTCCACAGCAAAACCACCGAAGCGTTAAAGTAGCGCCGGCTTCTTCGCCGGCATCTTGCGACTACAATCCTGTGCAACAGGTACAATCAAGCGGCGGACTCAAACTTCCACCGCAACCCCCGCCTTCCCCACATTGAAACAGCGCGTGCGGCCGATTAAATCCTCCCGCCCCGCACACTCATGAATATGCCCGCAAAATAAATACTGCGGCCGCTCGCGATCGATCCAGCTACGCAAAGCCGTACTCCCAGCATGCTTTCCAGCGGCAAATTCATCCAATTTCGAATCGAAAGGAGGCACATGAGCAACAATATAGAGCCGCGAAAGACCATCGAACGCCGTCAAAGCCTCGGCAATCTGCTCTTCCGTGTACTCGCCGGGAGTCTTGAATGGCGTGATGTTGCTGTAGCCGAGCCCAGCCCAGTGAGTTTCCTCGATCTGCCGGACCGCGCGATGAAAATCCACGAATCCAAATCGCGAACAGAATTCCCGGATCTCGTCATGGGATTCATGATTGCCGGGTAGCACCCAGAGCCGCTCCCGCAGCGGCGCCAAAATCTCCCCGCAACGATCTAAGCCCTTCCCAAAAGTAGAAAGGTCGCCATCGGCAATATAGATGTCCGCGGGCTGCGCCACGATTTTCTCGAGCGCGCGCGAATCTCCATGAATATCGCTAAATACCAAAACCTTGGTCACGGTTTGGTCTCCGAAGCCGGCATGCGCGATTTCGCCACTCGAAATCCCGCCATCCCTTCAGCCCAATCCTCTTCAATCAATTTCCCATTGGCGTCAAACAACAATCGAAATCGAAAGGGCGCAGGCATTCTCTGCCCGGGCTCAGAAAATCGCGAATCCCCAAATTCCACGAGGTGCAAATCCCCAACCGCACGCGAATGCATCACCGGAAAACGTGCAAACCACAAATAGACCTGCACATCGTTCAACTTCAAAGCTTCCGCGGTAAAAGCATCTGGTGGCGAATCTGCCAGAAACTGAAACGAAGCCAGCGGCTTATCGCGTAAATCCATTCGCGCCTGATAAATCCCCGCCGGCGTCCGAATCTTCCCGCTCCATTCCAAAAAAGAAGGCGGCGAAGGAATCGCCCCCAACAAGATCACATCCAAATGATTCCGCTCTGCATATTCCCGCACGCGTTCCAAAGCGAAATGGTGCGCCACTCCGCAAAGCGCAATATAAGCCACCAATGCGTAACACCCGGCCCGGCACCAGCGCGCCCGCGAGATCGCGTATCCGCGATCCTCCGCTAGCGGCAAAAGAAAAATTCCAGCCAGCGCCGCCGCAATAATCAACAGGATCCAGGCATGAAAGGGAAATCCAAACCACCGCGCAATCCACCAAACTCCCGCCGCCGACACGTTAAACAAAAGCCACATCGAGCCGCCGCGCACCAATCCCTTCTCGCGGTCGCTGAAAACCCACGCCGCTACCTGTGGCAAAAGCACAATCGCCGTAAAAACAAAATCAATAATGAACACAAAATCCCAGGCCACTCGCTCCGTCGAGAACGGATTCCAAATCCGCGTGCCATAAGAAGTAAGCGCGTCAAAAAGAATATGGCTGGCGATGCCAACGCCGTAAATCAAGGTAAGCATCCAGAAGGAAGGCGCCCGCCAATTCCGCCGACGGCAATACCACCGTGTCAACCACGCCAGCACGAGCGCAAACAGAGGCAGCCCAAAAAACGAATGCGTAAACCCGCGATGCAATTTAATGGTAGCCAACCGGTCATCGGAAAAAATCTCAGCCCAAACAATCGCAAAGAAATCCACGTCCGGAAAAACTGCCCCAAGCGTAGCGGCAAAAACAGCGACCTTGCCCTCGCGCTTCGAGAAAAACCCCTTCCCAATCAAAGCCCCAGCGATTCCGTGAGTGATGGGATCCATTTTGTAGGTGGTTTTGCCTTCGTAGCGGCGGGATTCGGAGTCTGTGCGAGAACTCCTAAAACAGGCGCTCAGCGGCTAAAGCCATACTCATTTTGCGGCACTTGCGGCATGACTCAAGTCATGCCCTGACAAAACCTAAACCACTTCAATCAAAGGCGACTTCTTCGCCACGACCTCGCCAATCACGCGCCCACGCACTCCGTGCCGGTCAAAAGCTGCCAAAGCCCGCTCCGCATATTCCGGCCCCACCGAAACCAAAAGGCCGCCCGAAGTCTGCGGATCAAAAAATAGATTCCGGTAATCCTCGCCAACCGAATCCGCGAATCCCACGCATCCGCGAACAAACTCTTCATTATTGCGCAACCCACCAGACAAAAATCCAGCGCGCGCCGCGTCCGCGGCCCCATCCAAATATTCCACCAGAGAATGATCCAACCGAAACGAAACGCCGCTCCCAATCGCCATTTCCCGCGAATGTCCCAGCAATCCAAATCCAGTAACATCAGTAACCGCATGCACCGGCGAACCCGCGTCAGCAGCCGCAGGAATCAATTCGTGCAAAGCCTCAGCCGCTGTCCGGTTCAAAGTAGTCATCGACTCAGTAGCGGCCCGCACAGGGCCCTCGCCAATCTTCCCTTGCTTCAAACCAGTAGCAATTACTCCAGTCCCAATCGCTTTAGTCAAAATCAAAACATCCCCGGGCCGCGCCCCAACGTTTTTCCAAATTTTCCGCGGATCAATCAAGCCAGTGACTGCATAACCAAATTTCAATTCCTCGTCCCTAATCGAGTGACCGCCCAAAACGGAAGCACCAGCCTCAGTAATCTTGCTCAATCCGCCGCGCATAATTTCTTCCAGCAAATCCGGCGAAGCGCCCGGCGGAAATCCCACAATCGAAAGCGCAGAAATCGGACGCCCGCCCATGGCATAAACATCGCTCAAAGCATTGGCGGCCGCCACCTGCCCAAACGCAAACGGCTCGTCCACAATCGCCGTAAAAAAATCCACCGTCTGCACCATCGCCAATTCCGGCGTAAGCTGATAAACCCCAGCGTCGTCCGAAGTCTCAAATCCTACGAGCACGTTTGGATCGGTTCCACGCGGCAACCGCTTCAAAACCTGTTCCAAAATACTAGGACTCAACTTAGCCGCACATCCAGCGGCCTTAGCCGTAGCGGTAAGCTTCACAACAGCACCCACAAAAACCTCCCAAGTTCTGACTTCCGCCCTCTAACCTCTAGCACCCACCAACTTCTGAAATTCTGGGTCATCATGCAAACAATCCAAGTCCGAATCCTTGCCCGCCCAATCGCGATTGCTGTATCCAGCCGCAAACGCCTTCTTCAGCGTCTCGAGGGCCTCCGCCTTTTTCCCCAGCACTCCGTAAGTGCACGCGGCATTGTAGAGAGTGCTCGGATCGCCGGGCCGTAGGGTGACGGCCGTCTGCAATTGCCGCACGCTCTCCTCTTCGTCTTGTTTGAAGAAAGCGAGCTGCCCAGCCAGCAAAACACGCGCCCGTACATCCTCTGGAACCAACTCGAGTTGTTGGCGCAGCACCTTGATCATCCGTTGCCGGACTTGCTCGTTTTCCTTTTTTCGCCCGAGCCTTCCCAGTGCGTTGCTGTAGGGAATGTAAGTATTGTAATCGTCGCCGTTGGCCTCGAAGGCCCGCTCCATCAAGGCGGCAGCCTCCTCAAAACGCCCCGACGCAAAATACGCGCGCCCAAGAATGTCCCACGAACCTTCGCAATCCGGCTTGCGGTCGATGGCCCGCCGCGCCAGCAGCGCCGCTTCGTCATACTTCTTCTGCGCATACAAAATGTGCGCCTGCGCCACCAGCACTTCCGGCAACTCGGGCGCCAGCGCGTTAGCCCGGTCGCCCGCCGCCAATCCGCGGTCAATCCATTTCGGATTTTGCTCGCGAAGCACGTAAATCAGCCCGCAGAGATGCGCGATTCCTGCGTGCGCCAGCGCGAAATTCGGATCGAGCTGGATGGCCTGCTCGAACATTTGCAGCGCGTAATCCAAATTCACGCGCCGCGTGTAGCTCTTTCCGCGCAAGTAAAGGTCGTACGCCTGCGCGTTTTCCGTCGGCTTTCGCGCGATAGTTTTTTCTTCCTGCGGCGTCAAAGTAATTCGCAGGGCCTGCGCAATGCTCCGCGCAATCTCCTCCTGAATGGCGAACACATCCTCGAGCTGCCGGTCGTATCGCTCGGCCCAAACCGAATGCCGCGTCGAAGCTTCCACAAGCTGCGCCGTGATCCTCACGCGGTTCCCAGCGCGCCGGATCGATCCCTCGAGCACGTAAGCAGCCCCGAGCTGCTGCCCCACTTGCTGCGCCGTCACCGGCTTGTCGCGAAACGCGAGCATCTCCGAGCGCGGAAAGATTTCGAGTTGTTCGATCTTCGAAAGTTCCGTGACGATATCTTCGGTAATCCCGTCGCGAAAGTATTCGTCCTCTTTCGATCCACTCTGATTCTCGAAATAAAGCACCGCCACTGATTTCTGCCTGGCCGCGACGGCCTGCGTCCCGGAACCTGAAGCGCCCTTCACCGACGCGGTTCGCCGGCCGGATTCAATGTCGCGCTTCAGCCTTTGCAAATCGGCGCGCATCTCCGCAGCGCTCTGATAACGTAGCTTGCGATTTTTTTCCAAGGCCTTGTTGATGATGCGCTCAAATTCCGCCGGCACTTCCGCATTCAAACGCACCGGCGCAACCGGCATTCGCTCCAGTATGGCGTTGGTGATTACCCCGGAAGTCTCGCCGCGAAACGGCAAAACGCCCGTCGCCATCTCGTACACCACCACGCCAAAGGAGAAAAGGTCGGTGCGCGCATCCAGCTCTTCGCCGCGCACCTGTTCCGGCGACATGTACGCCACCGTGCCAACTGCCGTTCCCGGACTCGTCAGCATCGGTTCCATGGCGTGGGCGTCCATAGTTGCCCCGGCCGATTCCGCCGAGACGCGCCCATGAACGAGCTTCGCCAGACCGAAATCGAGAATCTTCACCTGTTCGCGGCGGGTCAGAAAAATATTGGCAGGCTTGATATCGCGGTGGACGATGCGCTCGGAGTGCGCGGCATCGAGCCCATCGGCAATCTGTGCGGCAATTTCCAGCGCTTCGTCTAAAGGCAGCGGCTTCCCTTCGATGCGATGCTTGAGCGTCTGCCCTTTCATCAATTCCATCGCCAGAAAAGGCCGCCCGTCATGCTGGCCGATCTCGTAAATCGTGCAAATGTTGGGGTGATTTAATGCGGAAGCGGCGCGCGCCTCGCGCTGGAAACGCTCGAGCGCTTGATGGTCGCTGGCCACATCGTCCGGCAGGAATTTCAGCGCGACGTGGCGCCCCAGACTTTCGTCCTCGGCCTCATACACCACACCCATCCCACCGCCGCCGAGACGTTCCAGCACTCGATAGTGGGAGACAGTGCGCCCGGAAAGTGGGGAAGGATCAGCCATGAGCGGCCAATCTTAGGCCGCCCCAAAATTCAAGTCAACGCGCGTCCCGCCGGTTTGCCCCTGAGTAGTGCAAAGGGCCGGCATCGCGCGAGTGCTAACTTTTTTGTTGCCCTGCGGCGAGTAACTTCTGAAATTCCGGGTCATCGTGGAGGCAGGCCAGGTCGGAGTCGCGCGCGGCCCAGTCAATCACGAAATGGTAGCCGCTTTGCACCGACTTCTTCAGTACCGCGAGCGCATCTGCCTTTCGCCCGAGAAGTCCGTACACACAGGCGGCGTTGTAGAGAATGTTCGAATCTTTCGGGCGCAGGGCCATGGCTATCTGAAGTTCGCGGACAGCGTCGGCCTCCTGTTTCAGAGTCGCGTAAAGGACAGCAAGCAAGATTCGCGCCCGGGTGTCTTCCGGGACCGATTCAAGCTGCCGCTCCAGGGTGAGAATGTGCTGCTGACGGATTGGGCCAAGGCGTTCTTCCCGCCCCAGGCGCCCCAGCCCGTTGACGATCGGAACGTAAGTGTTGTAGTCGTCCCCACTCACTTCGATGGCGCGGTCGGCCATCTCATCAATTTCTTTCAAGCGGTCGGAAACAAAGAAGGCTTGCCCTAGAATCCAGTAGGCACCCTCGCAGTCGGGTTTGCGTGCGATGGCTTTCTGCGCGCAAAGAATGGCCTCGGGGTAGTGCCGCTGCGCAAAGTAAATTGTGGCCTGGGCAGCGAGGGCCTCGGCGAGCTGCGGATCGAGAGCCAGGGCGCGGTCGCAGGCCGCGAGTGCCCTGTCAATCCAGCGGCTGGTCTGGTCATGCCACTGGTGAAAGAGGGCGCATACGTAGGCCAAGCCGGCGTGCGCCAGGGCGAATCCGGAGTCGAGCGCGATGGCCTGCTCGTACATTTGGATGGCGAATTCGAGGTCCGCACGGGTGACGCGCCGCGCGTGATTGCGCCCGCGCAGGAAGTAATCGTAGGCCTGCGCGTTCTCCGTGGGTTTCTTGGCAATCGCGCTTTGTTCCTGCGGTGAGAGCGTGATGCGCAGCGCCTGGGCGATTTTGCGGGCGATCTCGTCCTGAACTTCGAAGACATCCGCGAGTTCCCGGTCGTAGCGTTCGGCCCAAACGGGAGAATCGGTGCGCGCGTCCACGAGTTGCGCGGTGATGCGCAGCCGATTGCCCGCGCGGCGCACGCTGCCTCCGAGCACGAAGCCGGCGCGCAATTGCTGGCCCACCTGGGGCGCGGTAACGGGCTTGTCGCGGAACGAGAGGACAGTGGCGCGCGGGACGACTCGCAGGCCCTTGATCTTCAGCAGCTCGGTAATGATGTCTTCGGTCATGCCATCGCGGAAGTACTCGTCTTCCTTGGCCTCGCTCAAATTTTCAAAGTAGAGCACGGCCAAAGAGTTCTCTAGCGGCGCCGACGGCGCCTCCGTCTTGCTCGGAATGCCCGAGCGCGGCGTGCTTCCCTCGCGTTGCAGGCGCACTAAGTCGGCGCGCATGTCGGAAGCATGTTGATAGCGAAGCTCGCGATCCTTCTCGAGCGCCTTGTTGATCACGCGTTCGAGCTCCGCGGGCACGTGGGGATTCATACGCACGGCAGGAATGGGCTCGCGGTTCAGAATGGCTTCGAGGATCACTCCCGTGGAATTGCCGGAGAACGCCGGGCGGCCCGCGACCATTTCGTAGAGCACGAGGCCGAAGGAAAACAGATCGGTGCGCGCGTCCAGCGGTTCGCCGCGCACCTGTTCGGGCGACATGTACGCAAGCGTGCCGATGGCCGTGCCGGGACTCGTGAGCATGGGGTCCACGCCATCCACGGTCGCCGCGGCGGATTCGCCCGGGACGCCGCGCGACTGCACGAGCTTCGCCAGACCGAAATCGAGAATCTTCACCTGTTCGCGTTTGGTGAGGAAAATATTGGCGGGCTTGATGTCGCGGTGGACGATGTTTTCGGCGTGTGCGGCGTCGAGGGCGTCGGCGATCTGGGCTGCAATTTCCAGCGCCTCGTCCACCGTCAGCGGCTTTGCCTCGATGCGATGCTTGAGCGTTTGGCCCTTCATTAATTCCATCGCGAGGAAGGGGCGGCCGTCGTGCTGGCCGATCTCGTAAATCGTGCAAATGTTGGGGTGATTTAGTGCTGAAGCAGAGCGCGCTTCGCGCTGGAAGCGCTCGAGGGCCTGATGATCGCTCGCCACTTCGTCCGGCAGGAATTTCAGCGCGACGTGGCGCCCAAGCGTCGTGTCTTCGGCTTCATACACCACTCCCATACCGCCGCCGCCGAGTTTTTCGAGGACACGGTAGTGCGAAACTGTTCGTCCGGAAAGTGGAGAAGGATCAGCCATCAATCACCAGCAAGAACCGAAATCAAGCGCGGACTCAGGCTCTCTGTTGTATCTTTCTTCTAGCCTCTACGCCTTTGAACTCGGAAAATCCTTGGCCGCATCCGCTGCCGTAGGAAAAATCGGAATCACTTTATGTACCTGCGTCATCTTCAAAACACGGTCCACCATCCCCCCGACCCCAGCCAAACGCAGCGTCCCACCAACTTTCTTCAATTTCGAATAACACTTCACAATCTGCCCCACCGCTGCGCTATCCACATGATCCACCCCCGTCATATCAAAAATGAATTTCGTGTCGTTCCGCAAAATCGCCGAGTCGATCTCGCCGCTCACCTGCTGGCAATCGCTGCCCATCAGGAATCGTCCGGTCATGGTTAACACGAGGATTCCCGGCTCCACCGTACTTTTCGAATATTTCATAGCGGCGCTCTCCGCCAGCGCGCGTGCTTGCTATTCCTCGAAAGGAAATTGACGAATCATCTGGGTGCAACCGGCCAGCGCCTCCAATTCCGATGTGCCCCAGCCGCAGGGCAAAATTGGCGCCGTCCCGCGGTTCACATGCTGATCCGCCTCGGCAAAAAAACGCGAGTGCTGCCCGGCAGGCCGCTCCACATACTCCCGCACGGTGATGCGGAACTCAATCTCTCGGTCGCCCTCGCGTTTCTTCACTGCATAAAATGAAAGCTGACACAATTCTTCACCGGCACTCTTCTGTGCATAATGCCAGTCAGGCACGCCCCACCTCCTAACCGAAACTGACAACCGCGCGGATTATACCCGTTTCTAGCACGGTAGGCGCATCCGCAGCAGTCGTAGCGGTGTCTCCCTACCCTTCCCGCCGAACAACCTTTCCGTTACAATCCCGACTCAAATTCCCAAGCAAAGCGCCTATAAAGCCAGGAGCCCACAATGCTCTCCATCCAAAATCTAACAAAAACCTACCCAGGCGGCGTTCGCGCCCTAAAAGGCATCTCCCTGGAAATTCCCCCAGGTATGTTCGGCCTCCTAGGTCCGAACGGCGCCGGCAAATCCACCTTAATGAAAATCCTCGCAACGTTGCTAGAACCAGATTCCGGCAGCGCTCACCTGGATTCGCTGGATCTAATCGCCGACAAAAACGCCACCCGCCGCCTGCTCGGCTATCTCCCTCAAGAATTCGGCGTCTATCCAAAAATGTCGGCCCAAGATCTGCTAAATCACCTGGCGATAATGAAAGGCATTACCCAACGCGGCGAACGAAAGCAACTGGTAGAAGGCCTGCTCCAACAAACCAATCTCTGGGATTTCCGGAAAAAAGCCCTGGGCGGCTTCTCCGGCGGCATGAAACAAAGATTTGGCATAGCCCAAGCCCTGCTGGCAAATCCCAAACTAATTATCGTGGATGAGCCCACGGCGGGCCTGGATCCGGCCGAGCGCAATCGCTTCCTAAATCTACTCAGCTCCATCGGCCGCAATGTAGTAGTAATCCTCTCCACTCACATCGTGGACGACGTGCGCGAACTCTGCTCGCGCATGGCGATGATTAGCAATGGCGAACTGCTGATCGAAGGCGCGCCAGCGCAAACGCTCGAAGCTATCAAAGGGCGCATCTGGACGAAAATCGTACCCACAGATTCCGAGCGCGAATCCCTGGAAAAATCCATGCAGGTTGTTTCCACGCACCTGGTAGGCGGCCAACATGAAGTCCGCGTCTATTCCGAATCCGCCCCAGGCGGCGGTTTCTCCCAAGTGGACGCCGATCTGGAAGACGTTTACTTCCTGACTCTCGCTCGCCATCAACGTAACTAACTGCACCGAGCAACTAACCATGCGACCACACGCGATGCACGCCGACCGGAGTCTCTCAAATGTTCTTTGATTTCTTCGCGCTCGAGCTAAAGCAGCGGTTCAAAAGCATTTCGACCTACGTCTTCTTCCTAATTCCATTTGTAATGATGTTTTTCACCGAGTCCGCGCGCGACTTCAGCCCCGTGCCCAACGGCAAAGTCTTCCTCAATGGCCCCTGGGCGCTCACCATCTGTTTCGTCCAGCTAACGGCCTTCGGCTCCATCCTGATCTCTGCCATCTTCGGCCCATCCATCCTGCGCGACTTCCAACTGGACACGTATCCGCTTCTCTTTACCAAGCCCATTTCAAAATTCGATTACCTGGGCGGACGCTGGGCCGCCTCTTTTGTAATCACTATCCTGGTTTTTTCCGGATTAATCTTCGGCGCTTTGGTGGGCGGCCTGATGCCGTGGGCCGACAAAGCCCGCATCGCCCCAATTCATTTCTGGACGTACTTACAACCGTTTCTCTCCATCAGCGTGGTCCAGATCTTTTTCCTGGGCAGCCTCTTTTTTTGCGTGGCCGCGCTCACGCGCCGCATCGTAGTGGTCTATCTACAAGGCGTAATTTTATTCGCCATCTACTTAATTCTTCTGGTCTCGGTGGTCACCAGCAATAAACTCGATCGCACCTGGCCCTCCATCTCCGATCCGCTCGGTATAGTTTTGATGGATGGCATCACGCGCTACTGGACAGTGGCCGAACGCAATTCCCAATTCATGCACTGGTCCGGCGCGTTTCTGGCTAATCGCCTGGTCTGGATGGGCGTAGGCCTGCTGGCTCTGCTGGTAACTTATATTTTCTTTCCGATGTCCGCCGAAGTTCTCGGCTCCCGCAGCACCACCAAAAAAGCCCGCGAAGCCCGCGCTGATGAAGAAGCCGAACAAAAATCCCGTCCCCGCAGCATCGCAATTCCGCAAGCCACGCAAATTTTCAATTCCGCCACCACTCGCGCGCAACTCTGGTCGCTAACCCGTATCCGCTTCTCCAACATCTCCCGAGAAATTGTCTTCTGGGCGATCGTGGTAATCATGATCGTAAACGTCTCAATCAACGCCTATTTCGCCGGGGAAGTAAGCGACGTTTACGTCTGGCCAGTCACATATTTGATGGTCCAATCGCTGCAAGGCGGCGCATTCTTATTCCTCTTCATTATCGTGACCATCTACGCCGGGGAAGTAATCTGGCGCGAGCGCGACACGCACTTCGATCAAATCCACGATTCGCTGCCGGTAGCCGATTCCACCGATTGGCTGAGCAAATTCCTGGCCCTGGCCGCAGTTCAGGCTGTCCTAATTTCCGTGGTCATCCTCTGCGGCATGATCGTGCAAACCTGCCTCGGCTATCACCACTACGAAATCCCGGTCTATCTAAAAGAAATGTTCCTAATCGCCTACCCGCAAGTTCTCACGTTCATCCTGCTGGCTCTTTTCGTCCACACGATGGTCAGCAATAAATTCGTAGGACACGCGCTGGTGATCGGTTTCTTCATCCTCATTCCCATCCTCTACCGCTACGGCATAGAAAATCGCCTCTACCTCGTGGGCGAAATCACCCCGTACACCTATTCCGACATGAACGGCTACGGCCATTTCGTCCCAGCTCTAGCCTGGTCAATCTTGTACTGGTTTTTCTTTTGCTCTCTGCTCGGCGTGATCGCCATCGCTCTCTCCCGACGCGGCACCGATCTCTCCTGGTCCTCGCGGTTGCGTCTGGCCCGTCCGCGCTTCCGCCGTCTCATTCCCGCAGCCGTAACTTTTCTGTTGCTGACCACGGCCTGCGGCGCCTGGTTCTATTACAACACCCACGTACTGAACGAATTCCGCACCGATCAGGAAGCTCGCCATCGCAACGCCGACTACGAAAAGCTCTACAAAAAATACGAGCGCCTGCCGCAGCCAAAAATCACCGACGTCGATGTCTCGGTGGATATTTTCCCCGAGCGGCGCTCGTTCAGCGCCACTGGCCACTTCATGCTCGTCAATCACACCGGCCAACCCATCGAAGCCATCCACATCACCGACGGCAGCGAAGCCATCGACGAACTGCGCTTCGATCGCCCCTTCCATCAAACGCTGGCCGACAAAAAACATTTCTACGCCATCTACACGCTCGATCAGCCGCTCGAACCCAACGAAACCATGCGTATGGATTTCCGCGTCTCGCACAACTCCCGCGGTTTCCGCGACGGCCACGAGCTTCCCGAACTCGCCTACAACGGCACGTTCTTCGATCGCGGCTATTTCCCATTCATCGGCTACAACAACAATCTCGAGCTGGACGATCCCGTCCGCCGCCGCGAAGAACATCTCGGGCCGCTGGAAGAACTAGCCCCGCCAGGCGATCCCTACTATTCCAACGTCAATCTCTTCACCACAGATTCCGAGTGGGTAACTTTCCACTCCATAGTCAGCACTTCGCCCGATCAAATCGCCATCGCTCCAGGCTATCTCCAGCGCGAATGGACCGAAAATAATCGCCGCTATTTCGAATACACCATGGGCGACACGCGTATAAATAATTTCTTCTCGTTCCTCTCCGCCCGCTACAACGTGAAGCGCGACGAATCGAACGGCGTAAAGCTGGAGATCTATTACCAGCCCGGCCACGAATACAATCTCGACCGCATGATTGCATCCTCCAAAGCCGGCCTAGCCTATTACGATAAAAATTTCAGCCCCTATCAATTCCAGCAATTCCGAGTACTCGAATTTCCGCGCTATAGAGGATTCGCGCAATCCTTCCCCAACACCGTCCCCTATTCCGAAGGCATCGGTTTCATCGAGCGCCTGAAAAAAACGGACGATCTCGATCTGCTCTATTACGTAACCGCCCACGAACTAGCCCATCAATGGTGGGGCCACCAACTAATAGGCAGCCAGACGCAAGGCTCCAACATGATGTCCGAAACCCTGGCCCAATATTCCGCGCTGAAAGTGGTTGAGAAAAAATACGGAATGGATATGGTGCGGAAAGCCCTGCGCCGCGAACTAGACCGCTACCTAAGAGGCCGCGCCGGCGAAATTCGCCACGAGCCTCCCATAGTCCTGGTCCAGCGCGAACCCTACGTCTGGTACAACAAAGGTTCCTTGGTGATGTACGCGCTAGCCGATTACATCGGCGAAGACCAACTCAACCTCGGGCTAAGAAATTTCCTGATGGCCAATCGCTACGCCAAAGGCCCGTATCCCGACACGCGCGGGTTCGTGGCAGCGCTGCGCGCCGTGACTCCGCCCGACCTCCAATACACAATTACAGACATGTTCGAATCAATCGTTCTCTACGACGACAAAGCCGTCTCAGCCAGTTACACGGCCACTGGAAACGGAAAATATAAAGTGACAATGGTAGTGAACACGCAAAAAAGAAAATCCGACGGCTCAGGCAATGAGACTCCAATGCCCACAGACGACCAAATAGATGTCGGCATCTTCACCGGCACAAAAGAACACCTGAACCCGCTATATCTGAAAAAGCAGCATTTCACCCAGAACACCACAACGATTGAAGTAGAAGTAAGCGAACCCCCGACATACGCCGGGATCGATCCATACAACAAACTAATAGACCGAAATCCCGAAGACAATTTGATCCCCACAGAGAAAAAGTAGCGCCCACCCCGTACCGCTGGCGTCCCCGCCGGATCTTACGAGCGCAAATGTACACAAAAGCCGCACTCTAGAGCGGACTCAAAACTCGCGACAAAATTGTGTTGGAATTTACCGCGGATAAAACCCAACCACACCGTACTACTTCAACTTCGCGTACTCCCCGCGAGCCGCCACCAAAATCGGAATGTCGGGATCCGCATCCTTCCAAAGCCCAAAGAAATCCGAATAAGCAGCCCGAGCCTTAGCAGAATCCCCAGCCATCGCATAACCCCGCGCCACCCCCAAATGCGCCAGCGCCCCCAGCGGAAAATTCAAAGTAACCCCGCGATGATCCAGAAATTTCTGAAACTCACGGACGGCCGCTGTTCCATTGTGCGCCAGAAGCTGCGCCTCGCCCCGAATGTAAACCGGATACATCGTGCCCAGCTGTAGCTGTGGCGGATCGCCCAGTTCGTAAGGCGCAGCAGCTTCAAGAAACACCACAGCTTGCGCGGAATTGTTGGTATTCAATTCCATCGCCGCCTTAATGGTTGGCAGCCAGTAGACCTTCAAAACCGTATCGGACGAATAGTTCTTCTCTAACTCTTCTATCATCGCCTTAGCGCGCGCAGTTTCGCCGCCGCGCGCCAAGGCCAACGCGGCGAGCAACTTCACATCCCGGCCCGGCGCAAGCGCCAGGGCTGCGGCAGCATCTTGCTTCGCGATCGCTGTGTTACCGAACTCCACTTCCCGCAGAGCGGCATTCACTTGCCACAGAGCCCCTGTTTCTTTCGAGTCGTTACGCACTGCCGAATCCACCGCGCGCCGCGAGTAGTCCCGCGCTTTGGTCAGCCGTCCGTAATATGCCTCAGTGTCCGATTGGAACGAGAGCAAGAGGTCTTCACTTCCGGGCTTTCCTGCGGCCCAAACTACCTGCCGCTCCATCTCTGCTGCGTCACCATTGAAAAAGGCGATCTGATACTTCGTCCAGTGCAGGAAGTCGCCATCCAGGTTGTGCTTTTGGGCCTGCTCAATCGCATTTTTCGCGTCATCCGGCCGGTTGAGTGCCAGATAGGTTTGCGCAAGGTTGCCATAACCATTCACTTCGTTGGGTTCCAGGCGCAATGACTCTTCGGTTTCAACCAAAGCTTTGTCGTACTGCCCAAACGTGGAATTAATGGACCCCAAATTGTTGGGCGGCACCAAATCCTGCGGATAGCTCTTGGCCCAAATCTCATACACTTGAATCGCCTGCTCTATCTCCCCCGTGACGTGTGTGTAATACAAGGCAGAGATGCGATATTTTTCATGATCGCTGACACGGTCGCGTAGTGCATAAGCCTTCTTGATATTTTCGGCCGCGAGGCTGGCTTGCCCGAGATTGCCGTACGAGACTCCTAAACTGGCATAGGCGACGGCAAAATTCGGGTCGAGTTCGAGAGCGCGCTTTATGAACGGAATTGCCGCCGCGTCTCCTTTTGTGCGGCCGGTGGTGATTCCCATGCTGAAAGCTTTCAACGCCTCCAGCGACGTGGTCGTGGCCTCAATCGGAACGTCGAATTTCTGAATCGAAGCCAGCGATTCTCCCAGCTTGCCTCGCAGGCTGGACGCCGCCTTACTCAACGCCTTAAGCACGTCCTCTTTGGTCGCCGCTTCCTCTTGCTCTTTCGCCAGCGTATCCCCAGTGCTACATCCGACGGCATCTACGTCAACGACGTATTGCACACCCAATTTCGAAATCGAGCCCAGCAGAATCGCCTTGCTGCCAGTTCTCACACAAAGTTCGCTCGCCACGTCGCGGGTGATCCGATCGCCGGCTGGCCGCCCCATCAGCCGCAATGTCTCGCTAACTTTGCGATCCGAAAGGATGTTCAGAAAAGGCGATTGCCCCAGTTGCACCGCCAGCGCCTGCTTCAAAGCATCATCAAACACCGGATCGCCGGTGGAGTTCTCGAAATCCGCCAGAACAATGGTGTCTTTCTCCGTTAAAGGCGCCGCCGCAGGGCGCGGACGCAAAAAGAAAATGCCGGCAACAATCGCAGCGACCAAAACCACGGCAGCAGGAACAAGAATCTTCCAAAGCTTGTTGTCGGTTCGAAACGGAACGTCCGCAACGCCAACAGCAGCCGATGATCCGGATCGCGCAACAACAGAACCCGACGAAGGCGCCGCTTGCTGCGCCGCGCTCGGTTGCGAGACGCTCTGTTGAGCGGCGCTCGGCGGTGCAACACTCTGCGAAATCGTCTCCTGCGCCGCCATCACCGGCCCCGAACTAGCCGACGTCACCCGCCCCGAATCCGTATCGCGCTTCACCCGCCGCAATTCCGAATTCATATCCGACGCATGCTGGTAACGTAGCCCGCGATCCTTCTCCAGCGCCCGGTTAATAATGTGCTCCAGCTCCGCAGGCAGATCCGGATTGAGCCGCACCGGGGCCACCGGAGCCCGATTCAAAATTGCCTCGGTAATCACTCCAGAAGTTTCGCCGCGAAATGGCAGAGTCCCGGTAGCCATCTCATAAATCACCACACCAAAACTAAAAAGATCGGTCCGCGCATCCAATTCTTTCCCGCGCACCTGCTCGGGCGACATATAAGCGATCGTTCCTACCGCCGTCCCAGGACTGGTCAGCTGCTCCTCAGGCACCAACGCATCATGAGTAGCTTCGGTGGCATCCGAAGCCGCCTCCACGCGCTTCAGTTTCGCCAATCCAAAATCCAAAATCTTCGCGTGTCCCCGCTTGGTGACAAAAATATTCGCCGGCTTAATGTCGCGATGAACAATTCCTTCGCCATGCGCCGCGTCCAGCGCATCCGCAATCTCAATCGCCAGCGCGAGCAGCGTATCCGTATCCACCGGCTTCCCAGCAATCCGGTGCTTCAACGTCACGCCGTCCAAATACTCCATAACAATAAACGCCTGCCCCTTTTCCTCATCAATCTCATGAATGGTGCAAATATTCGGATGATTCAAAGCTGAAGCAGCCTTAGCCTCGCGCTGAAATCGGGAAAGTGCGGAAGGATCCTTGGCAATCTCATCAGGAAGGAACTTCAAAGCCACAAAGCGGCCGAGTTTTATATCCTCGGCCTTATAAACCACACCCATCCCACCACCGCCAAGCTTCTCGAGAATGCGGTAGTGCGAAACAACGCGCCCCGAAAGTGAAGAAGATTCAGCCACAGGTCGGCAATCTTAGTTTGCACAAAGCAATCAAGTCAACGCGCCAAGTACGGCCCGCCCCAGTACCGCTGGCGTCCCCGCCGGATCTTGCAACCGATCCTAGAAATCCAACCCAGCCGCCTCATGAGCCTTC
>Ga0209772_10000026_pt1 | contig 31649 bp, 27 predicted proteins | sample BogFormECP03_OM1_FD_188235 | JGI IMG/M metagenome (GOLD analysis project Ga0209772, IMG submission 188235) | Bog forest soil microbial communities from Calvert Island, British Columbia, Canada - ECP03_OM1 (SPAdes) (version 2) | ecosystem: Environmental > Aquatic > Freshwater > Wetlands > Bog ... | reverse complement strand
GATGTCGCGGACGCGCTCGGCGTCGGCCGCGCGAACACCTGGCGACTCGTCGCCGAGCCACAAGAGCAACTCCTCGTCACAGGTCTGGGAGTATGCGGGGGCGATGTCGGGCTGGTGGTCCACAGGGGGGCGAAGCCTATGCGCCCGGGCGGGCGCGTACGCTCCCTCCAGCGATGGCTGAGGATCGATCGACGAGCGGGATCTCCACGAGCGAGATCCCCTACACCGTGCGGCGCTCGACGCGCGCCCAGCGAGTGAGGGTCAACGTACACGCCCATACGGGCGTCGAGGTCGTGTTGCCGACTCGTGCTCCCGAGCGTGCAGCGGCGGCGGCGGTGAGCGAGCTGCGGCCATGGATCGAGCGACGCCTCGCAGAGGCGCAGGAGGCGCTTGCCCGGATCGCCGATCGCGCGGGCACGATGCCCTACCTGGGCCGCTCGTTGGAGCTGGTCACACAGCCGGGCCGTACGCGTGTGCGCCGTCAGGGCGAGCGCTTGCTCGTGCCCGATGGCGACGCTCGGCCGGCGCTCGAGCGCTTCTACCGGCGGGCCGCCCGCGTCGAGATCGCCGAGCGCCTGGATCGGGCTGCCGCGCTGGCGGGCAGCTCCTACAGCGGGCTGGACATCCGGGCGCAGCGCACGCGCTGGGCCTCCTGCTCGGCGCACGGGCGAATGAGCTTCAACTGGCGGCTGCTGCTCGCCCCCGAGCGGGTGCTGGAATACGTCGTCTGGCATGAGGTCTGCCACCTCGAGATCCTCGACCACTCGCCCCGGTTCTGGGCGCTGCTGGAGGAACGCTGGCCCGACTGGCGCGAGGACCGCGAGTGGCTGAGCCGCCACGGGGCGACGCTGGTGCTGTGAGGGGGACTAGGACGCCCAGTGCCAGGTGGCGAAGTTCGCCGTGAAGAAGACCATCAGCAGCGCCGAGATGATCAGAGCCGGGGGCATCAGGCGCGGGTGCTCATCGAGCCAGGCGGCAAACCAGATGCCCAGTGGGAACAGCACGAGCAGATAGCGGGGAACCGACTGCAGCGGTTCGACTGGGCCGGGATAGGAGAGGGGCATGAGGATCGCGGCGATCACGTACAGGCCGTAGGCGAGCGGCAGGCGCCGCAGCACCCCGACCGTCGCCAGCAGGGCTCCGAGGAGAAAGTAGGAGGAGGTGATGTGCAGCCGGTGGTGGGAAAGCAGTCCGCGATATTCGTCAAACGTCGTGCGGGCGCCGTACCAAACGGCCGAAAGCGGGTCGGTGAGATGTCGTCCCCACACCTGCTTCTCGACTTTGAAGGGCGACAGTGCGCTACCCCCTGAGTGGGCGATCCAGAGGCAGTATGCGACGACTCCGGCCGGCAGCAGCGCGAACCAGAGGATGTCTGGGCGAATGCGATATCGAGGCCTCAGCGCGGCGAGCCATCTCCTCAACCGCTCGCCCAGCCCACGCGGGCCCGTCATGGCGACATCCGCGACAACGACGACCGAGTGGTCTGGCGGACGGTCCTCGCGCGGGCCATATAGGTAGATCACGAGAGCGGGCAAGGCGAGTACGAGGCCGGGAGCGCGGGTGGCGCCGGCGAGCGCGCCGGCCACTCCAACCCATGCCCAGCGGCCCTTGCGCGCGCACCAGAACAGCGCAACCGAGAGCGCCAGGAAGAGCGACTCCGAGTAGTCGGCCGAAAAGAACACGGCCATCGGCGAAAAGGCGATGAGCAGGACGGCGAGCCCGGCGATCCGCCGGGGATGCGCCGCCGCCGCCGACGCCGATGGGCGGGCTCGGGCGAGCTCGAGCGTGGTCAGCCTGTGGATGCCGTAGAGAGCCAATGCGAACGCGCAGACGGACACGACCACCCCCGCGAGCACCAGCGGGAGCACCAAGCCGACCCCTCTCGTCAGCAGTGGATAGAGCGGATAGAAGGCCTGTCGTGCCGACGTTCGCGCACCAAGGTCAGGGCGGTAGCCGTCTCGCGCGATCAGCAGAAACCAGCCGGCGTCCCATCGCGCGGCGGGGCCGGCGAGCAGTTCCCCGACACGTCCCAACCCGCGGGTGAGGCCGCGGGGGTCGACCGCGCCGGGGCCCGCTCGACCGCTCACCGCCGCCCCTGCCGCGATGCCTGTGATCCAGACCAGCAGGCGCGAGCTCCACACGGCGAGCCAGCTGGCTCGCACTGCTGCCATTCGGGGAGGGTCTGCGCGCAGCCTGGCAAACGCGCCCGGCAGGTGCGGCGAGGGGACTTCAGCGCCCGGAAGCTGGGTGGGCCGCGTGTTCAGCCGCGCTGCCCGATTGCGACGTAGTCGCGGTCGCGCTCGCCAGTGTAGATCTGACGCGGTCGAGCGATCTTCTGCTCGCCGTCCTCGACCATCTCGAGCCACTGGGCGATCCAGCCGCTGGTACGGCCGATCGCGAACATCACCGGGAACATCGCGACAGGCAGGCCGAGCGCCTCATAGATCAGGCCCGAGTAGAAGTCGACGTTCGGGTAGAGCTTGCGCGAGGTGAAGTAATCGTCGTCGAGCGCCCGCTTCTCGAGCTCGCTGGCGACCTCGAGCAGCGGGCTCTTGCCGCGCACCTCGAAGACGTCATCGAGGTATTTGCGGATGATCCGCGCACGGGGGTCGTAGTTTCTGTAGACGCGGTGGCCGAAGCCCATCAGGCGCTCCTCTCCCTCCTTCACCCCGTCCAGGAACGCGGGGATGTTCTCGACGCTCCCGATTCGCTGAAGCATCCGCAGCGCGGCCTCGTTGGCGCCGCCGTGGAGGGGGCCGTACAGCGCGGCGACCCCTGCCGCGACGGCCGAGTAAGGATCTACCTGCGTGGAGCCCACCGAGCGCACTGCGCTCGTCGACGCGTTTTGCTCGTGGTCGGCGTGGAGGATGAACAGCACGTCCAACGCGCGCTCGAGGCGGGGATCGGGCTCGTACTTGAGCTCGGTCATTTTGTACATCATGCCGAGGAAGTTGCCCGCGTAGTTGAGGTCGTTGTCGGGATACACGTAGGGTTGGCCCATGTTGTGCCTGAACGCAAACGCCGCCAGCGTCGGCATCTTGGCCAGCAATCTGATGATCTGAGTCCGCCGAACGTCGGCGTCGTGAATCTGGTTGGCGTCGGGGTAGAAGGTCGATAGCGCCCCTACCGACGCGACGAGCATGCCCATCGGGTTGGCGTCGTAGCGGAAGCCCTGCATGAAGTCCTTGATGTTCTCGTGCACGAACGTGTGGATCGTGATTTCGCCGATCCACTCCTCCAGCTCGTGGGCGCTTGGCAGCGCGCCGTTGATCAGCAGATAGGCGACCTCGAGATAGCTGGAGTGCTCGCACAGCTGCTCGATCGGGTAGCCGCGATGCTGGAGGATCCCTGCATCGCCGTCGATGTACGTGATCGCGGAGCGGCACGACGCGGTGTTCGTGTATGCCGGGTCGTATGCCATCAACCCGAAGTCCTCCCCGTCGGTTTTCATCTGGCGGAGATCCATTGCCCGCACGGTCCCGTCGACGATCGGCAGCTCATAGCTTTGGCCCGTGCGGTTGTCTGTCACCGACAGCGTCTCGTTCGTCCCCTCGGCGCCGTTGGCCTCACCACCGGTGCTCTCGCCTGCTGTGCCCGGCCGCGCCTGGGTCGTCATCTGCTTCTCCTATCGACGTTTTCAGATGCTCTACTCCCGATTATGCGACACCGACCCTCCGCCTCGGCCGCTGGGGCTCGAAGGAGCCTGGTCATCCCGCGCGAGCCGGCGCTCAGCCGCGTGGCAGACGTTGGCGCGCGGCGAGCGTGCGCACGCGAGCGGGCGATGACGGGGAGGGCTCCCCGTGCGGTCCGCGGCGGGGCGTCCGGGGCAGCCTCGAGCGTGGGTGGTGCGGGTGTCGTGGACGCGGGCGAGGACCGACGCCGCCGTCCTGCTCGGGCTCGGTCTCGGGCGTTTGCGCGACCGCCCAGCGCACGAGCGCGAACAGTGCGACGATCGGGATCTTCAACAGCACCATCAGCCAGATGAACGTCCAGGTCGTCATGCCCCGCGATCGTATACCCGGGGACGGATCGGCACAACCCCTCCCCGCGGCGCTCAGCCTCGCAGCTGCAGCGGCGCGCCGCTGAACTGCGTCATCGCGTGGAGTTGACCTATGCGCGCGACTATCTCTCTGCCGCTCAGGCGCTCCACCCGCTCGGTCCCGAACTCCTCGACGTTGAATGACGCCAGCACGGTCGCGTGGGCCATCGCCCGCCGCAACAGCTCATCGGAGAGCTCCTCCTGTGGATGCGCGGCGATGTAGCCGACGAGCCCGCCGGCGAACGTGTCACCGGCGCCGGTCGGATCGATCACGGTCTCCAGCGGGTAGGCCGGCAGGGCAAAGAAGCTGTCCCTCGTGATCAGCGCCGCGCCGTACTCACCCTGCTTCGCCACGATCACGCGCGGGCCGCGCGCGGAGGAGGAGCCATTGGGCGGGCTCCAGGACAGCACCTCGCGCGCCGCCGAGATGAGGTTCGGCTTGTCCGTCAGCTGCCGCAGCTCGGCGTCGTTCAGGATCACGCAATCCACGCGCTCGATCGCCTTCACGAGCGCCTCACGGGCGATGTCTATCCACAGGTTCATCGAGTCGAGCGCTACGAAGCGGGCGTCGGGCAGCTGCTCGCGCACCGTCAGCTGCACCTCCGGCTGGATGTTCGCGAGGAACAACACGTCGCTCGAGCGCGAACGCTCGGACAGCTTCGGCTGAAATCCCTCGAACACGCCGAGCTGAGTGTCGAGCGTCTCGCGCGAGTTGAGATCCCAGCCGTACTCGCCATGCCAGAAGAACGTCTTGCCGCCGGTGATCTGCTCGACGTCGGATACGTCGACCCCGCGCTTGCTCATCACGGCGAGCTGCTGCTCGCCGAAGTCATCCCCGACAGGGCCGACGACGCGGACGTCGTCGAAGAACGACGCGGCGAGCGCGAAATGCACGGCGGCGCCGCCGAGCATCCGCTCCCGCTCCCCAAACGGGGTCTTGACGGTGTCATAAGCAATCGATCCGACCACGGTTATCGCCATTGGCGCGCACCTTAGAGCACGCGCTAGCCTGGGGCCGGAATGCGCGCGATCCAGATGACGGAGTTCGGCGGACCGGAGGTGCTCAAGCTCGCGGAGCTTCCCACTCCGGTGCCGAGTCCCGAGGAGATCCTCATCAAGGTGTCCCGCGCCGGGCTCAACTTTGCCGACACCCACACGCGGACCAACTCATACGTCCAGAAGGCGACGCTCCCGCTCGTTCCCGGCGGGGAGGTCGCCGGCACCCGCGAGGACACCGGTGAGCGCGTGGTCGCGCTGACGGGCAGCGGCGGCTACGCCGAGTACGCCGTCGCGCCGCGCGAGCGCGTCTTCCCGATCCCCGACTCGCTCGACGACGGCAGCGCGCTGGCGATGATCGTGCAGGGGACCACCGCGTGGCATCTGTACCGCACCGCCGGGCGAGTCGCGGAGGGCGAGAGCGTAGTCGTCCACGGCGCCGCCGGCGGGGTCGGCTCGCTCGCCGTTCAGCTCGGCCGTGCGCTGGGCAGCGGGCGCGTCATCGCGACGGCCTCCAGCGAGGAGAAGCGCGAGATCGCGCTGGAGCTAGGGGCCGACGTCGCGATCGATCCCGCCGCCGAGGGGCTCACCGAGCGTCTCCTCGAGGCCAACGAGGGGCGCCCGGTGGACGTCGTCTTCGATATGTCCGGCGGCGCGGTCTTCGACGCCTCCTACGCGGCCCTCGCGCACTTCGGGCGGATCGTCGTGTGCGGCATCGCCACGAGCGAGCCCAACCAGGTGCGCACCGGTTCGCTGCTGCGCCACTCGCGCGCTGTCATCGGGTTCTACCTCTTCCACTGCCTGGAGCGGCCCGGCATGTTCGCTGAGGCGCTGTCGGAGCTGTTTGCCCGCGCTGCCCGCGGCGAGCTGCGGGCTTTGGTCGGGCACACCTATCCTCTGGAGCGCGCTGGCCAGGCCCAGATCGACCTGCGCGAGCGGCGCACCGCCGGCAAGCTCCTGATCGATCCCGCCGTCTGACCCGTAAGCTCCCGTCTTCCCACGATGTCCAGCTCATTTGCCGACCTCGGCCTCTCCGAGTCCACACTTCACGCGCTCCGCGATGTGGGCTACGAGACGCCCAGCCCGATCCAGGAACAGGCGATCCCCTCGCTGCTTCAGGGCCGCGACGTGATCGGACAGGCGCAGACCGGCACCGGCAAGACTGCCGCGTTCGGGCTGCCGATCATGGAGTACATAGACTCTTCCGAGCCGTCGGTTCAAGCCCTCGTGCTGACGCCCACGCGCGAGCTGTGCATCCAGGTCACACAGGCGCTGCGTACCTATGGCGCGCACACGGGCATCGATGTCGTCGCCGTATTCGGCGGGGCCCCGATCCGCACCCAGCAGGGCCAGCTGCGCGCAGGCGGGCACGTGGTCGTGGGGACCGTTGGGAGGGTGCTCGACCTCATCTCTCGCCACTCGCTCGTGCTCCACGACTGCCGCTTCGTGGTGCTCGACGAGGCCGATGAGATGCTCGACCTCGGCTTCCTCGAGGACGTCGAGAAGATCCTCTCGCTGACGCCGTCCAGTCGCCAGACGGCGCTGTTCTCGGCGACGATGCCGCCGCCGATCCGCAAACTTGCCGACCGCTACATGTACGACCCGACGATCATCCAGGTCGAGGCGGCGACCCTGACGATCGACACCGTCGCGCAATTCCAGCTGCCGGTCGACGCGAAGAGCAAGCCCGAGAAGCTCGTCGAGGTGCTCAGCGCGGAGAAACCCGACCAGGCAATCGTGTTCGTCCGCACGAAGGTCCGCTGCGAGCAGTTGTTCCGCACTCTGCGAGACCGAGGCATGAACGTGCGGGCGCTGCACGGCGACATGACGCAGGGCGCGCGCGACGGCGTGATGCTCGCCTTCAAGGGCGGGCGCGTGCCGATCCTCATCGCCACCGACGTGGCTGCCCGCGGCCTGGATATCTCGACGGTGACCCACGTGATCAACTACGACGTCCCCACCAGCCCCGACACGTATGTACACCGCATCGGGCGCACCGGGCGGGTCGGGCGCTCCGGCCGCGCGATCACGTTCGTGGAGGATCGTCAGAAGCGTGAGCTCGAGGCGATCGAACGGCACATCGGAACCGCGATCACGACCTGGGAGAAGGGCGTCGAGGTGCCTCCGACGCCCGTGCGCGAGCGCCCGCGCCGACACTCAAAGCCCCATGTCTCGCGGCGCGATGGGCAGGAGCCATACACGAAGCTCGTGCTCGGCGGCGGGCGGGCGGCGGGACTCAGCGTCGCCGACATCGTCGCCGCGGTCACCTCCTCCGCCGACCTCGACGGCGAGGCCGTCCGGGATGTCCTCGTGCTCGATCGCTTCTCCTTCCTGTCCGTCCCGACTTCCGAGGCCGATCGGGTGCTCGAGGCACTCGATGGGCGTCCCGTGGGCGGGCACGCGTTGAGTCTCGAGCGCGTGCGGGTACAGTAGGCCACGTAGAGCGGTAGGCCACGTAGAGCGCCGCCGGGCGACGTCAACCGTCTGCTCGGTGTGGGCATTCGCCAAAAAACCGGCCTGGCGCTCGAGCTCGAGACGGAGGAAGTTCGGTAGTCGCTTCGCTGGGACTTCCTAGTTCGTCGTCCAAGACCTCACTCGCGAAAGGATGGCCACAAGCCCATGAAAGCAACGATGCAGACCACCGAAGGGCCGATCGTCTTTGAGCTGTTCGACGAGGAGGCGCCCAAGACCGTCGCCAACTTCACCAAGCTCGCCTCCGATGGCTTCTACGACGGGCTTGCCTTCCACCGCGTCATCAAGGATTTCATGATTCAGGGAGGCTGCCCGCAGGGCACCGGCACCGGGGGTCCGGGCTACACCTTCGAGGACGAGATCAACCCGCACAAGATCGTCCGCGGGGCGCTCGCGATGGCCAACGCCGGGCCCGACACCAACGGCTCGCAGTTCTTCATAGTCACCGCCGACGCGTGCTCGTGGTTGGATGGCAAACACACGGTGTTCGGCCAGGTCAGCGATGGAATGGACGTCGTAGACAAGCTCGAGGGCGTCGCGACGGACGGCTCGGACCGCCCAACCGAGCCGATCGGCATCGCCTCGATCGAGCTTTCGGACTGAGCTGGCACATTGAGCTAGCCTTGTTCGTCACAAGCCTCAAGCGAACAGGGAGGGCCTAGATGGCCAGCGTCGAGCAGCACGTCGAGCAGGAGATACTCAAGGCCCACAACGCCGCGTCGCCGGCGAGCGGGGACATCCCCGTCGAGAACCCCGCGACCGGCGAGACCGTCGGCACGGTCCCCGACCTCGGCGCCGAGGCGGTCGCGCAGATGGCGGTCCGCGCACGCGCCGCGCAGCCGCAGTGGGAGGCCTTTGGCTTCGAGGGGCGCGCGAGGATCCTGCTGCGGGCGCAGAAGTGGCTGATGGACAACGCCGAGCAGGTCGTCGCGACGATCGTCTCGGAGACCGGCAAGACCTTCGAGGACGCTTCGCTCGCTGAGATCTCCTACGCGGGCAACGCGTTCGGCTTCTGGGCCACCCACGCGCCCGAATACTTGGCTGACGAACGGGTCAAGTCCGGACAACTGCTCGTCAAGGGCAAGAAGCTCATCCTGCGCTACCGGCCGCTCGGCCTGATCGGCGTGATCGGCCCGTGGAACTACCCGCTGACCAACTCCTTCGGCGACTGCATCCCGGCGCTCGCGGCCGGCAACAGCGTCATCCTCAAGCCTTCTGAGGTCACCCCTCTGACGTCGTTGCTGATGGCCGAAGGGCTGCGCGAGTGCGGGCTGCCGGAGAACGTCTTCCAGGTGGCGACCGGCCGGGGCGAGACCGGGGCCGCTCTCGTCGAGGAGGTGGACATGATCATGTTCACCGGCTCCACGCGAACCGGGCGCAAGGTCGCCGAGGCGGCCGCGCGGCGGCTGATCCCGGCGTCGCTGGAGCTCGGTGGCAAGGATCCGATGATCGTCCTCTCCGATGCCGATCTCGAGCGGGCGGCGAACTTCGCGACCTACTACTCGATGCAGAACGCCGGACAGACCTGCATCTCGATCGAGCGTGTCTACGTCGAGGAGCCCGTCTATGACGAGTTCGTCTCGAAAGTGGCCGAGAAGGTCCGCGCGCTACGCGTAGGGGCGCCCCAGGGCCCGGGCTCGGTCGAGGTCGGCGCAATCACCTTCCCGCCCCAACTGCAGACAATCGAAGACCACGTCGCCGATGCGCTGCAGAAGGGCGCGCGCGTGCTCGCCGGCGGGCACGCCTCGAACCTGGGAGGCGGGCGTTTCTACGAGCCGACCGTGCTGGTCGACGTCGACCACTCGATGAAGATCATGACCGAGGAGACATTCGGCCCGACTCTGCCGATCATGAAGGTCGCCGACTCCGATGAGGCGGTGCGGCTCGCCAACGACTCGCCCTACGGTCTCGGCTCCTCTGTGTTCACGCGCGATACCGAGCGCGGCGAGCAGATCGCCCGGCGCCTGGAGACGGGCGCGGCGAACGTCAACGACGCGATGATCAACTACACGGTGCTGGAGCTGCCGATGGGCGGCGCGAAGGCGTCGGGGCTGGGCTCGCGCCACGGCGCGGGCGGCATCCGCAAGTACTCCTCCCAGCAGGCGATCGTGATCACTCCGCGGCTTGCGCTCAAGCGCGAACCCCACATGTACCCGTACAAGCGCCGCAACTCGCGGATCCTCGCCTGGGTGTTCAAGTTCCTGTACGGACGCGGCAAGCGCGACTAACCGCGACCGACAGCGCCCGCCATCCCATCTGTGCAAGCGGCAGATGTCGAGCCGCCCAGCTCGAGTCGTCGTCCTGCCAACTCGCCCCAGGCAGCCGTTGAGCGCTAGCTCGAGCCCCCGCCGAGCGGGGTTGCGAGCACCTGCTCGAGCTCAGCGATGGTGGTCTCGGGGGCGGTGTGGTGGACGACCGCCATGCCGAGCTCTCGAGCGGGCGGCAGGTTGAAGGTGAGGTCATCGACGAACACGCACTCGTTGGCCTGTAGGCCGATCGACTCGACGCCCAGCTCGTAAATGCGGGGCGCAGGCTTGCGCATGCTCACGTCGCCCGAGAGGATGACCCCGTCGAACAGCTCGTCGAGCAGCTCGTGCGGGTAACGGCTCGTGCCCCAGGAGTTGGAGATCAGCCCCGTCTTCACGCCCGCTGCGCGCGCGGCGAGCACCGCTGCGACCATCGACTCCTCGACTTTCGAGCCGGAGAACAGGCGGTCCACCAGTCCTGCTGGGGCGGCCACGCCAAGCTGCTTGCCGAGGCCCAACTCGAAGTCAGCCTCCTCGATGCGACCCTCCTCGAAGGCGATCAGAAGCTCGCGCGCCTCTGCATCGGTGCGGAAGATCCCCATCAGCGCGCCTGGATCCAGTCCTTCGGCCTCGCAGAAGGCGCTGAAGGACGCCAGCAGATTGCTCGTCATCACGCCGCCCCAATCGAGCAGCAAGCCGCTCTTCGGCTCAGGCTCCATGTGTCGCCTCCTCCGCCCGCTGCGCCAGCTCGAGCACGCCATCGCCGAACTGCTTCAGGTACGGGTCGTCGGTCGTCCCGGCGATCGCGCGCTTGTAGTTGCCCTCCATGAACACCACAGACTTCCACACCGCGAGCGTCGTGTACCAGCGGATGTCGCTCATCGAGCGGCCCGAGCGCTCCTCGTAGTAGGCGATCAGCTCCGCGCGGGTGTAGAAGCCCTCGGCCCGCGTGACCTGCCCGAGGCTCTCGCGCATGCCGCCCCTGGGATCGCTCGCCTCGGTCCACATCATGCACAGGTAGCCGAGGTCGGCGAGCGGGTCGCCGATCGTCGCCATCTCCCAATCGAGCACCGCGGCGAGCTGTGCTGGGGCACGGGGGGCGAAGATCGTGTTGCCGAGCCGGTAGTCGCCGTGGACGATCGTCGCCGCGCCGGAGCTCGGCATGTGCTCCGCCAGCCACGCTCCGACGCTTTCGACGGCGGGAATCTCACGTGTCTTGTTCAGCTCCCACAGCCCCCCGAAGCGTCGAAGCTGGCGCTCCAGATAGCCGGTTGGCTTGCCGAAGCCCTCGAGCCCGACCGCCTGCCAGTCCACCGCATGGATCTCCACCAGCGCCTCTATCAGCTGTTCGCTGATGCCGGCTCGCTCGGCCGGGACGTCGAGCGGAGCCGGCACGCTCGAGACGATCGGCTCGCCCTCGATCCGCTCCATCACATAGAACGGGCAGCCGATCGTCGAAGGGTCATCGCAGACCGCCAGCACCTCCGGCACGCGCGCGGGGGTCTCGCGCAGCGCGCGCAGCAGGCGTGCCTCACGCAGCACGTCGTGGGCGCTTGGCGGCAGCGGCGGCCGAGGCGGGCGGCGCAGCACCATCTCCTGGCCGCCACGCTCGAGCAGGTAGGTCACGTTGGAGTGGCCCTCGCCTATCGGGCTCACCTCGATCTCTCCGGCCCCCAGCCCGTGCTCGTCGAGAAAGGCTTCGAGCGGATCCAAGACGAGTAGGGGGGGACGGCTGTTAGCCTCCGCCGCGGCGAACGTCTGAACGATGTCGTCGGCTGCGATTGGCGCGCTCACTCAGGCGAACGCTACAAAGAGCGCAACCTTCTTTGCGTTGAGGTGTCTCAAACGACCATGCCGAGAATCCGCACAACCCTCCTCACACTGCTCGCCGCAGCGCTGCTCGGTAGCGCCGTATACGTCGCGCCGGCGTTCGCATCGCCCAACCAGCTCACCTACTTCGAGGCCTCCGGCGATCTGCTCGAACCGAGCACTCGCCCCCACGTGGTCCAGCAGCTGCAGTCGCTGGGCGTGCACGCGCTGCGCGTCGAGCTCTACTGGGCCGACGTCGCGCCCGCCGCCAACAGCGCCGTCCGCCCAGCCTTCCAAGCGAGCAACCCGGCGAGCTATGCATGGGGCTCCTACGACGCGGTGCTCGCCGAAGCGCAGCGACTGCACTGGCAGGTGCTGCTGACCGTCACCTCGCCAGCCCCGAGATGGGCGACCTCCAACCGCAAAGCGCCCTACGTGACCCGCCCGGACGACCAGGACTTCAGAGAATTCATGACAGCGGTCGCGCTCCACTACGGCTCCGAGGTCTCCCAATATGCGATCTGGAACGAGCCCAACCACCCGGCGTTCCTGCTTCCGCAGTGGAACACCAACGGAACGCCTGCCTCGCCGCGCATCTATCGCGGCCTCTATCAGGCCGGCTATGAAGGGCTGCAGGCCGCTGGGATCGCCCACCCTCGGGTGCTCTTCGGTGAAACGGCGCCGACGGGCTTCGACAGCGTCAAGAGCCTGCTGCGCAAGGAAAAAGGCAACGCGCTGCTGCACGACGTCGCGCCGCTGTTGTTCATGCGCGAAGCGCTCTGCTTGAACGCCAAGTACAGGAAATCGAGCTCGTGCGGCGAGCTGCAGATGTCCGGCTACGCCCACCACGCCTACACGATCGCCGTGCCGCCCACGTTCGTGAACCCTGGGTCGGACAACGTCACGATCGGAACGCTCTCGCGTCTATCGAATGCCCTCAACCTCGCTGCTCGAGCGCGCGCTATACCGCCCGGGCTGCCGATCTACCTGACCGAGTTCGGGGTGCAGAGCTTTCCCAACAAGCAGCTCGGCGTCCCGGCTTCGACGCAGGCCGAATACGACGCCATCGCCGAGCACATCGCGTACTCCAACCCGCGCGTCGCCGCGTTCTCCCAGTACCTGCTCAAAGACGACCCGCTCGGTGGCGCGCCCGGATCGAGCGTGCACGGTGGAACGGTGGGCTTCCAGACGGGATTGGAGTACGCAAGCGGCGCCCACAAGCCGTTGTATGCCGGCTGGCCGATCCCGCTGACGGTCACCAAGCGCGGCGGCGGCGTCTCCCTGTGGGGCCTCGTGCGCCCTACCACTGGGGCTAGCAAGGTGACCGTGCTGGTGCGCAAGAGGGGCTCCAAGCGTTACCGCACCCTGCGAACGATCGCCACCAACAGCCTCGGCTACTGGAGCTTCAACTCGAGCGTCAGCGGGGAATTCTGGCGCGTGCGCTGGACGAGCCCGGCTGGGGTGCGCTACGAAGGGCCGCCGATTCGCGCGTTCTGATCACAGGCGGCCACGGAGGCTCGCCCGGCGCCGGGCGAGCGGCCGAGCGGCGCTCCGGCATCGCCCTAGGATGAAAGGCGATGCCGGAGCTGCCCGAGGTAGAGATCACCGCGCGCTTGCTCGACGGCGCGCTTGGCGGAGCGCAGATCGAGTCGGCGCTGGCTCCGGGGATCAACGCGCTGAAGACATTCGACCCGCCGCTGGCGGCGCTCGAGGGGCAGCGCGTTCTTGCGGTTCGGCGGCGCGGCAAGCACTTGATCGTGGAGAGCGATGGGGGTCTTGCGCTGCTCATCCACCTGATGTCCGCGGGGCGCCTGCAGCTCTACGACAAGCGCGCCGGTCCGCGCGATCGCACCTCTCGCCTGCTCGTGCGGCTGACGGCGGCAGACGCCATCGAGCGCGAGTTGCGTCTGCGTGAGTTCGGCTCCAAGCAGGCCGCCTGGGTGAAGCTGCTGCGCGCCCGCGATCTCGAGCAGGAGGAGGCGCTGCTGACGCTCGGGCCCGAAGCCTGGCCCGACCCGCCTTCGCTGGCAGAGCTGCTCGACGCGGCCAGGCCGCTGCACACGCTGCTGCGCGACCAACGGGTCATCTCCGGCATCGGCCGCTCGTGGGTCGATGAGATCCTCTGGGAGGCTCGGCTCTCCCCCTACAAGCGCGGCGCCGACATGGACGAACAGGAGGCGGCGCGCCTGCGCGTGGCCGTGATCGAGACGCTCGGCGCCGCGATCGCTCACTACGAGCACACGATCGACCTGCCGATCCCGGACAAGCTGCCGATGCGACTGCAGGTACACCGCCACCAAGGCGAGCCTTGCCCACGGTGCGCGGCAACCCTCCAAGCGGTGCACTTCGAGGACTACGTGATCGCCTACTGTCCGGCCTGCCAGACCGAAGGGCGCGTGCTCAAGGATCGCCGACTCTCTCGCCTGTTGCGCTAGGTGAGCTGCCCACGGACTTCGTGAACGGCTGAGGGGCTGTCCGCCCCCCGACGGAGGGAGCCAGCGCGGGGGATGTAGACTGCGCGCCGACCGACAGCGAGGGAGAGACGCGAGCATGACGAGCGTCCGCGACGCCGCGTTCGAGCTGTTTCGGGAGCGCGGGATGACGACGATCTTCGGCAATCCCGGCTCGACCGAGCTGGCGATGCTCGGACCCTTGCCCGAGGACTTTCGCTACGTGCTCGGGCTGCAAGAGGCCGTTGCCGTGGGCATGGCCGACGGCTTTGCACAGGCAAGCGGCAATGTCACACATGTGAACCTGCACACCGCGCCGGGGCTGGGCAACGGCGTCGGCGCGATCTTCACCGCGCGGGCGAACAAGGCTCCGCTGCTCATCACCGCCGGGCAGCAGGCGCGCTCGCTGGTGACGATGCAGGCGAACCTGACCAACCGCGACGCCGTCGAGGTGCCCAAGCCGTACGTCAAGTGGGGCCACGAGCCGCTGCGCGCCGCGGACGTCCCGTTCGCGTTGGCGCAAGCGATCCACCACGCGACGCTCCCTCCGAAGGGCCCGGCGTTCGTGTCGATCCCGATGGACGACTGGACGAGCGAGATCGCGCCGGTCGACTACGTCACCCACATCGCTCGCTCGGTCGCTGGCGCCTCACAGCCCGATCCGGCGCAGGTGGCCGCGCTCGCCAAGCGGTTGCGCGCGGCCAAGCGACCGATGTTCGTCGCCGGCCCCGAGATAGACGCCAGCGGCGGCTGGGACGCGGCGATCGAGCTCGTCGAGTCCCAACGTCTTCCCGTGTGGGCTTCGCCCGCGACCGGCGGCGGGCGCATCGGCTTTCCCGAGAACCACCCAGCTTTCCAGGGGTTGCTGCCACCCGCCGTGGCGCCGCTCGCACAAACGCTCGCCGGCCACGATCTCGTGCTCGTCGCCGGGTCCTCCGTGTTCCCCTACTACCCCAACATTCCCGGCGACTTCCTGCCCGACGGCGCAGAGCTCCTCGCGATTACCAGCGATCCGGACGAGGCCGCGCGCGCGCCGATGGGCGACGCGATCGTCGCCGACGTCGCTCTCACGTTGCGCGCGCTCGTGCGGGAGCTCTCCGACCCGACCGATCGTGAGCCGCCACCCGCGCGGGTCGAGATCGAGGCGCCGCCGCCCGGCGATGAGCTCACCGGCGGGGAAGTCCACACCACGCTCGCCGAACTGTTCCCCGAGGATGGGATCATCGTGCTCGAGTCGCCGTCGAGCACGAGCGCGCTGCGCAACAACTTGCGCCTGGCGCGCCCGGGCTCCTACTACTTCAGCGCCGGCGGCGGCCTCGGCTTCGGGCTCGCCGCGGCCCTAGGTGTGCAGCTCGCCCAACCCGAGCGTCAGGTCGTGTGCGTGCTCGGCGAGGGCTCCGCGCAGTACGCCATCACCGCGTTCTGGAGCGCTGCTGCGTACGCGATTCCCGTCAAGTTCCTGGTGCTTCGCAACCACGAGTACGCGATCCTCAAGTGGTTCGCCTCGCTCGAGAACGTCACCGGCGCGCCCGCCCTCGAGCTCCCGCGCCTCGACGTCGCGGCCACCGCCGCCAGCTATGGCGTCCCGTCCAGCACCGTCAGCGGACGCGAGGAGCTCCGCGACGGCCTCGCCGACGCGCTCGCGCAGGATGGCCCGCGCCTCGTACAGGTCGACGTCGCTGCGGGAATGACATTCGCTTGACGGCACGCTCGCCGACGCTGCGCGCTCCCCGCACGCTGCTGGAGCCCGACACGCGGCGGATCGGACGTCCGCCCGGGCCGCCGCACGAGGACCGCGCTCCGGACAGCCTCGCCGCCGGCACGCCCGAGCCGCTGCGCGGCGATCTGATCGCCCTGCTCGGCGCCGATCGCGTGCTCGCGCGGGCGATCGACCTGGTCGCCTACGCCTCAGACGCGAGTCCCTACCGGCGCCTGCCGGCCGTCGTCGTAATCGCCCGCGACAGCTCAGACGTGGGCCGTGTGCTCGCATACGCGCGTCGCACCGGCACGCCCGTCAACTTCCGCGGCGGCGGCACGAGCCTCAGCGGTCAGGGGCAGACCGACGGGATCATGATCGACGTCCGGCGCTGGTTCTCCGGCGTGAAGATCGAAGATCGCGGCGCCCGCGCGCGGATCAAGACAGGGACGCTGCTCGGGCTCGTCAACCGCCTGCTCACGCGTCACGGCTTCAAGCTCGGCCCTGATCCGGCGAGCAAAGACATCGCCACGGTTGGCGGCGTGATCGCCAACAACTCCGGCGGCATGCGCTGCGGGGTCGCGTGGGATCCCTACTCGACGGTTGAGTCCATGACCCTCGTGCTCGCCTCCGGGGCCGTCATCGACACCGCCGCAACCGACGCGGAGCAGCGCTTTGCGGCCGCCGAGCCCGAGCTCGCAAGCGGATTGCTCGAGCTGCGTGAGCAGCTCCTCGCCGACGTGGCGCTCGTCCAGCGTGTCAAGCGCAAGTACGAGATCAAGAACGTCACCGGCTACCGACTGTGCGCGTTCCTCGACGCCGAAACGCCGCTCGAGATCTTCCGCCGGCTGGTCGTCGGATCCGAGGGCACGCTCGCGTTCATCGCCGAGGCCGTCATGCGCACGCGTCCGGAGCCGGCGCACACGGCGCTCGCGTGGGTGCACTTCGCGAACATCGACGAAGCCGCCGCTGCCGTGCCCGCGCTCGTCGCCGCCGGGGCGCGCGCGACCGAGCTGATGGTCGCGCCGGCACTGATCGCCGCCGCATGGAACATGCCGGGGACGCCCGAGCACTGGCGCGAGCTGCCCGTCGACTCGGCCGCGCTGATAGTCGAGCTCGGCGGCGCCGACAGCGAGCAGCTCGACGCGGGCGAGGCCGCCGTCGCGCAGATCCTCGCCGCTCACGAGCTCACCCGTCCGCATCGCTTCACGCGCGAGCACGAGGAGATCGAGCTGGCCTGGACCGTCCGCGAGGGGCTGTTCGGGCTCGTCGGGCGGCTGCGCCCGCGTGGGACCGCGCTGATCATCGAGGATGTCTGCGTGCCCCCCGAACGGATCGCCGAGTGCGCGCGCGATCTCCAGGAGCTGCTCGGCAGGCACGAGTTCCTCGTGGGCGTCGCCGGGCACGCCTCCGCCGGCAACCTCCACTTCCAGCTGACCCCAGACTTCAACAAGCCCGAGGACCTCGAGCGTTATTCCGAGTTCATGGAGGGGCTCGTCGAGCTGATCGTCGCCAAGTACGACGGTTCGCTCAAGGCCGAGCACGGCACTGGCGTGAACATGGCTCCCTATGTCGAGCGCGAGTGGGGGGAGAAGGCGACCGCGATGATGTGGCGCGTCAAGGAGCTGGCGGATCCGCATGGCGTTCTCAATCCCGGTGCCGTCCTAAATCGCGACCCTCACATCCATCTTAAAAATCTCAAGAGCCAACCAGCGATCGAGGAGGTCGCCGACCAGTGCGTCGAGTGCGGCTTCTGCGAGCCCGTCTGTCCGAGCCGCAACGCCACCACCACGCCACGCCAGCGGATCGTGATCCGGCGGGAGATGGCCCGCCAGGCGGAGGGCTCGCCGGTGTATGAGGCTCTCATCGCCGACTACGAGCACGACGCGCTGCAGACGTGCGCCGCCGACGGATCGTGCGAGAGCGTCTGCCCCGTCGGGATCGATACGGGCAGGCTCGTCAAGCAGCTGCGCGCGCGAGAGCGCAGCGAGCGCGAGGAAACGGTCGCGCTCGCGCTCGCCAAACGCTACGACGCGGTAGAGCGCGCCGCCCGCGGCGGGCTCATCGGGGCCCATGGCGCGGCGGCCGTGCTGGGAAAGAGCCGGCTCGCAAGCGTTCCGCAGCTGATCAGACGGCGTGTCAGCAGCGAGCTCATACCGACGCTGCCCCCCAACCTGCCGCACGCCGCCTCGGCGCGCATGCCAAGCACCGAGCGCGGTGGAGCGCTAGCGGTGTACCTGCCCGCCTGCCTGAATCGCATCTTCGGAAACCCCCTAGGCGTAGCCGGTGCGCCGTCGCTCGCGCAAGCGCTCGTCGACGTCTCTGCTCGCGCGGGCCTGCCCGTGTGGATTCCCGACGACGTCGCCGGTCACTGCTGTGCCACGCCATGGAGCTCGAAGGGCTATCGCCGCGGACACGAGCACATGGCCGCCAAGACCGCCGCCGCGCTCTGGCGCTGGAGCGACGGCGCCAAGTTGCCGGTGCTCATCGACGCCAGCTCGTGTGCGCTCGGCCTCGGTCAGGAGCTCGCGTCGAGCCTCGACGACGTCGCGCGTGAGCGCTTCGAGCAGATCGAGATCATCGACTCGATCGCCTGGGCGCACGATCGCCTGCTCTCGCGGCTGCGAGTCAAGAGCAGGGTCGCGAGCCTCGCCGTGCACCCGACCTGCTCCACCCATCACCTCGGGCTGGCCGGCAAGCTGGAGGCGATCGCCCGAGCGCTCGCAGACGATGTCCTCGTTCCCGCCAGCGCCACATGCTGCGGGATGGCGGGTGATCGCGGCCTGCTGCACCCCGAGCTCCCCGCCTCCGCGCTACGGGACGTCGCCGCCGAACTGGCTCAGCGTCACGTCGAGGAGCACGTGTGCAGCAACCGCACCTGTGAGATCGGATTGCAGCTCCACACCGGCGCCCCATACGCCTCGTTCGTACTGCTGCTCGAGCGGCTCACGCGACCGTGAGCGGCGACGTGCATCGCCGCTTCTCACCTCGGCACCTCCAATGCTCTCTCGTGCCCTCCTGGCAGCCCCGCCTCTGACAGTATGCGCGCATGATCGAATCTGGTGATGAGGCGCCTGCTTTCGAGCTCCCCGACCAGGACGGTCGGCCGATCAAGCTCTCGGATTTTCGCGGCCAGCCCGTCGTCGTCTACTTCTATCCGAAGGCCGCCACGCCCGGATGCACCACCCAGGCATGCGGCGTGCGCGACCATCAGGCCGACTACGCGAAGGCCGGTGCGGTGGTGCTGGGCATCTCTCCCGATCCTGTCGCCAAGGTCAAGAAATTCCACGACAAGGAGGCGCTGAACTTTCCGCTTCTCGCCGACGAGGGCCACGCCGTGGCCGACTCATACGGCGTGTGGGTGCAGAAGTCGATGTATGGGCGCACCTACTTCGGCAACGAGCGCACCACGTTCGTGATCGATCCCGAAGGCCGCGTGACGCAGGTGCTGCGCAAGGTCAAACCAGGCGAGCACGACGAGCTGGTGCTTGCGGCGCTCTCGGAGGCGAGCCCACCGGTCGTCTAGAGCGGTTCTGTGCCCTCGTTGAATAGCCGACACGGACCTCCGCATAGCCGCTTCAGCCCTGCCCCGTATGGGGCGTACCATCACTTTTGCCAGTTTTTCGCCGTGCCGGCGTGGCCGCGGCGATGAGTTTCGCCGCGTGCCGACGTCCTAGCTTCAAACCCCGACCGTAGGAGGATCGAGATGCCCGAGACCACAAGCAAGACCCACATCTCTCAAGTGGGGACGGTGATCGTCCCCGTCAGCGACCAAGACAGCGCGCTGGCGTTCTACACCGACACGCTCGGGTTCGAGAAGCGGGCAGACATCCCGTTTGGCGAGAGCGAACGCTGGGTTGAAGTCGTGCCGCCCGGCGCAGCCACCACGCTCGCGCTGTGCATCCCGCGCGAGGGCGAACCGACTGGCATCGACACGCACGTCGGCTTTACCAGCGAGGATGTCGACGCCGACCACGCGAGCCTGCGCTCGCAGGGAGTCGATGCGGATGAGGCTGTCATGCGCATGGGAGGTCCCGTGCCTCCAATGTTCTTCTTCCGCGACCCCGACGGGAACCGCTTCCTGATCGTCCAGCGAGGCTGACCTGCGGACTCACCGCAGAGCGCCTATCGGGGTCATCGTGGCCGTAGACGGGCGTTTGGCGAGCACGCGCACCTGTGCGCCTCCGCGGGGGGCGAACGTGGGGCCGCGCGGCACCGGGCGCGCGAGCTCGCTCGACACGGGAACGAGCTCGACGCGCGTGAGGATCTCCCGCAGCACGATCTTGATCTCGAGCAGCGCGAGCGATGCGCCGAGGCAGCGATGCGCGCCCCCTCCAAACGGCAAGAACGAATAGCCGTCCGGGGGGTCGTCGAGAAAGCGCTCGGGCCGAAAGACGCGAGGTTCGGGATATGTCTCTGGGTCGTTGTGAACTCCGTACGCATCGACGAGGATTGCGACGTCTACGGGGATCGTCCATCCTCCGATCGCGAACGGCTCACCGATGTAGCGGGCGCTGGAGATCGGAATCGGCGAGCGGATCCTCAGGACCTCCTTCGCCAGCGCCTCCATATAGGCGTCGTCGCCCTCGCGGGCCTTGTTCATGACCGCTGGGCTATGCGCCAGCAGCTCCACACCCCACGCGATCGCGGTTGCGGTCGTCTCGTGCCCGGCGGCGATCAACGTGACCAGCTCGTCGCGCAGCTGCTCGTCGCTCAGCCCGATCCCGCTCTCGTCGCGGGCACACACCATCATTGCGAGGATGTCCTCCCGCTCGGACACCAGCGGGTCGCGGCGCGTCGCAGCGATGTGTCCGAACAGCAGCGCGTCGAGTTCGTCTTTCAGGCGCCACGGTCGCCTCGATAGGAGGTTCCAAGGCGCTCGATGCGTGAGCTGTGGCACGAACAGAGCGAACGTGTTCAGGGGCGTGTTCAGCGCGTCGAAGATCGTCTTCAAGCGCCTGCGCAGCCCGACATCCGAAACGCCGAGCACGGCCTCGAGGATCACGTCGAGTGTGAGCGTTTGAGCGATCGGCCGCACGGTCACGATCTCGCCCGGCTGCCAGCGATCGAGCTCCGCCGCTGCCAGTCGCTGCATCAAGCGCGCGTAGGACTGGACGCGCTCGCCATGAAACGGCGGCGAGAGCAGCCTGCGTCTGGCCAGGTGTTCAGCGGGCTCGAGCACCAGCAGCGACTGCTCGCCGACGAACGTGCGCAGCAGATCGTTGCCGTGGCGCTTGGTGAGGGGGTCGCCGGTGTACAGGCGCCGGATCGCGTCGCGGTCCCTGGTCAGCACCCCCGTCGGGGAGGCGCCCACGCGGACCGTGAACGTATCGCCGTAGCGCTCGTGGCCGCGGTCACTGAGCTCGCCGTAGCGCCACAAGCGAAGGATCGCCTGTGCGGCTCGTGGCAGGCGTGGGCCAGGCGGCAAACCAACGCGGCCCGCTGACATGTCAGAGGCGCCAGGCATCTCCAGATACGGTAACCGATGAATGTCGCCCTAATGGGCGGTCTTTCGTGTAGGCCACCAAAACGGGAGCGAACATGGCAAGGCTGAGATTCGAGATCTCGACGTCGCTGGACGGCTTTATCGCGGGGCCGCGGATCGCTGCTCGAGACTGTGGGCCATGCGACAGCGAGTAACTGTGGTCACGCTCGGTGTCCGCGACCTCCTCCGCGCGCGCGGCTTCTATGAGGCGCTCGGCTGGCGAACCGGCGCCGAGCCTGGCGATGACGTCGTGTTCTTCCAGGCGGGCGAGATGGTGCTCGCCCTGTGGGACCGCGCCAAGCTGGCGGCGGACAGCTGCGTGGAGGACGCTCCCGGCTGGGGTGGTGTGACGCTCGCCCTCAATACCTCCTCCCGCGAGGAGGTCGACGCGGTCATAGCTGAGGCCCGCGCAGCCGGGGCGACGATCGGGCGCGACCCAGCAGAGACCTTCTGGGGCGGCTACTCCTCGATCTTCCTCGACCCCGACGGTCATCCGTGGGAGGTGGCCTACAACCCTCATTGGACGCTCACGGCGGACGGTGGCGTCGGCCTCGGTTAGCAGCCGAGCGCGCGGCTGGCTCGTGGCCTAGCCGTGTGGAAGCGGGGAACCGGCGAAGAAGATGAACCAAACCAAAAGCGTCAGGACCGCGATGTACACGCTCATCGTGACGATCCGCTCGAGCGCCGTTATCCCCACACGGCTGCTGATATGGCCCTCGGACTCGCCCCGCATGCTGCGCATCCACGGCGCTCGCCGTTCGGTGCGAGGACGCTCGATGAGCTCGTCGTAGGTGTTGTTCAGCCAAGTCAGCGCGAGCGCCAGGACGAACACCAGGGCCGCGAGCACGACCACGACGACGAACACCGCCCGCATGCTGAGGACGCTTTGGCCCACCACCCTGGAGCCGACCCACAACGCGATCAGGGGCGCGCCGGTCCAGATGTTCACCGCGAGAAATGCCGTCGCTGCCGCCATCGTCGCTCGCTTGAGCATCGTCCCATGGGGCATCGCCGTCGCCGCGCCAACCTCGTGAGCGCCTGCCGCGAGCGCCGCCGGGCGGCCCCGCCGGATGCCGTTGCTGTGGTTGTCCTCAGCAGACATGCCGCTCCTCTGCTCTCCGCAGTCGACTATAGCGGCGATGTCTTGTCAAAGGTAGGTGAAAAGACTTATAGTCTCGCGCTCGCGAGAGACCAAAGCCTCTCGTCAGCCGATCTCTTGCGGGCCCGATCGAGCGAGGATGGCATGCTCGCCTCCTCGGGTTGATCAAGCCCGTACCAAACGCAGTGTCGCGGGGACGACGGGGCTGTCCGGCCCGCCCTGCCCTGCCAAAGAAAGGATCAGGAGCATGTCAAATCGCTCGAGTCGTCTTGCGCCACTGAGGCGCTTCGCGTTCGTCGCTGCCTTGGCAGCGAGCGCTGTCGTCGCCGCAGCCACCTCAGCTGAGGCGTCGACGCTTCCCACCGTCTCGATCGCCGTCAGCCCCACGGCGGTCACCGTCGGCGGGTCGCTGCAGGCCGGTGGCGCCAACGTCGTCTCCACGGCAACCGGCGTGAAGGAAACATCGGTCATCCTGTTCCTGCTCAAGCCCGGGTCGACCGTCGCCGAAGTCGAAGCCTTCGCGAACAACAAGAAGGCAAGCAACGACCCCAACCAAGCGAACAAGTACGGCACGATCGAGTTCGACGCCGAAGTCAACCCCGGTCCCGCCAACGAAGCGCAGACCAACCTGCAAGCGGGCCAGTACGTCGTGTTGACCGGCGAAGGCGAAAAGCCGGTGAAGGTCCGTACGAGCTTTACGGTCGCAGCATCCGCCGCGCCCGCCGCCGTGCCCACGCCACAGGCGACCGTGCGCTCGATCGAGTTCGGCTTCCGCGGGCCGAGCACGCTGCACGACGGAGAACTGGTGCGCTTTGAAAACGAAGGGTTCCTCGTGCACATGGACGTCGCGTTCCCCGTCAAGAACAAGAGCGCCGGCCAGGCCGTCGTCAAGGCGCTGCTCGCCGGCAAGGAAAAGCAGATCGAAAAGTTCGTCGTCGGACCCCCGGTGACGTTTGCCGGACCGCTGTCCAGCGGCGCCTATCAGCAGGAGCTTGTCACGGCCAAGCCCGGCTGGTACGTGCAGGCTTGCTTCATGGAAACCCAGGACGGTCGTGTGCACACGCGCTTGGGCATGGAGCGGGTCATCAAGATCGTCAAGTAGAGGCTGTCTGGTGCGATGCGATGGTTCCTCCCAAGATCTCGGGAGGAACCATCGCGAGCTCCGGCTGACTGCCCCAGCGCTCGAGCCGAGCTAGCGGATCAGACGATCGAGCCGTGCGGCGGTGATGGTTTCGCGCAGCGTCTGCAGCGCGTCGTATTTGGGTCGCCAGCGGAGCTCGCGCCGGGCCTTGGCGGTGTCCATGATCACGGGCTCGCGGAACGCCGCGATCCACTGGGCCTCAGCCGGCAGGAAGCCGAGGCGCCCGACCATCTCGGCGACCGCATCGACCGCCAGCTCCGGAACGGGGATCGAGTACCAGCCGAGCTCCTCGGCAAGCAGTTTCACCGTCAGCTGTCCCGCGCCGGCGAGGTTGTAGATACCGGGAGAGCCCCGTCCGAGAACCGCTGCGCGCATCGCGCTCGCCACGTCATCGTGGTGGACCAACTGGAAGGGAATGCCGGGGTCGGGCAGCACCGGCTTGAGGATTGGCATGCCGTCGAGCAGGTTGAGGACGGCGCTGGGCAGCCGCTCGGAGACCTGCGTGTAGGGGAGGCTGTCGATCAGCAGCGGCGCTTGCGGCCCGCCGACGATGCACGGGCGGAAGACGTATGCAGCCGTTGCGCTCGCGTGTAGTTCGTCCGCCAGCAGCGTCTCCACCTCGGCCTTCTGGCGCGAGTAGTAATGGCCCGCGGTTCCGCGAGCGGGCACGTCCTCGGTGAGGGGCTGCGGATTGTCCGCATCAAAGCCGTAGGCCGCTACGGAGGAGGCATACACGAGGCGCTTGGCGCCGGCGCGGGCCGCGGCGTCGAACACGTTGCGTGAGCCGTCGAGGTTCACCCGGCGGCTGTCGTTCTCGCTGCCCATGATTATGAAAGCGAGGTGCACGACAACGTCTGCGCCGTCGATGAGATCGGCGACATCCCGCTTGTTGAGGACGTCGCCCCGTCGATAGCTGACCTTCTTCCAGCCGTTGGCAGAGGGCTCGAACGGGCGGCGCGCCATACCGCGGATGTGTTCCACCGCGGGGGAGCGGTCGAGGGCTGCGACGACCGCCCGGCCCATCTCTCCGGTGGGACCGGTGACCGCCACCGTCAGGCCTTTAGGAGTCGCGCGCGGCGCCATGGGCCTGGTTGTATCAACATCACCCCTCGCGGGGAGTCGGCAGCGAGGCAAGACGGGGAGATCGCAGCCTGCACGGGCCCGGCACGCCTGCGTCCGCAGCCGCGGCGGACTTCCGTCCCCGTACGCTTGAGAGCGTGCTCGCTGTTTTCGCGTCCACCACGGTCGTCCAGAGCGCGAACTCTTTTTTCGACGCGGCCGGCCATTTCTTCTCGGACCTCGCCGCGGTTCATTGGCCAACCTTGCTGCTGGGGCTGTTGTTCTTCGGGCTCAACCTCACGCTGCGCTCGCGCGCGTATTTCAACACGCTCCGCGCGGCCTATCCGGCGGTGCGGTTTCGCTGGCGAGAAGTGTGGGGCGCGTACCTGGCGGCGGTTGGCTTCAACAACATCGTGCCCGCCCGCGGCGGCGATGTGATCAAGCTGTTCCTCACACGCTCGGCGATCCCGGGCTCGACATACGCGACGGTTGGCTCGGCCTTCTTCGTCGAGTCGATATTCGACGTCTGCGTGGGCGTCCCCGTGCTGATCTTCGCGTTCACCCAGGGTGTTTTCCCGAAGCCTCCGGAGTTCTCAAAGCTCGGCTCCTTCGACATCGCCTACCTCGCGGCGCACTTCCGCTTCACCCTCTTTCTCATCACCGCGCTCGCCTTCGTCGGCCTGCTCGCATTCGCCCTGCTGTCCGTGCGCGTGCAGGCCTTTTGGTCGCGCGTGCGCCAGGGCGTGACCATCCTGAGCGATCGCCCGCGTTATCTGCGCGAGGTCGTCGCCTGGCAGGCGGCCGGGTGGATGTGCCGCTTCATTGCCTTCTGGTTCCTGCTCGACGCGTTCGGGGTGGGCGGCTCGGTCGACAACGTGCTGCTCGTCTTCGCCGTCAACCAGGTGGCCGGCGCGGTGCCGTTTACGCCAGGAGGAGCCGGGGTGCAGCAGGCGCTGCTCGTCAAGGTCTTCGCATCGAGCGCCTCCACCGCAGTTGTGGCGGCCTACTCGGTCGGTCAGCAGATCGCGATCGCGGCGTTCACCGCGGCGCTCGGGCTCGCCGCGATTGTGTTCATCTTCCGCTTTCGCTCCTTCAAAGAAGTCCTCCACGCGGGGCGCGCGTCACGCGAGGCCGAGCGCGCCGGAGCGCTGGACTACTGAGACACGTCCAGGATGGCGCAGAGCGCCGGCTGGTTCAATGACGGCACGTCCAGGACGGCGCAGAGCGCCGGCTGGTTCAATGACGGCACGTCCAGGACGGCGCAGAGCGCCGGCTGGTTCAATGACGGCCCGTCCAGGACGGCGCGATGCGCCGGCTGGACTATTGAAGCCCCTCGCGCGCCTCGCGCACGAGGGCCACCGCCTCAGGGAAAACGCGAGCAATCACCGTGCGGATCTGCTCGGCCTGGGCCTCGGCGTCGCCCTGCACGTTGACGCGCTCTACCGCCGCGACGGTCATGTCGACGGCGAGCTTGATCGCGTTGTCTGCCCACGCGAGGCGCTGTTGGCCGTGCATCTGTTCGGCGAACTCCGCCAGGCGCCGTTGCAGCTCCTCGGGATCGCCGAAAAGATCTCCGAGGCCGCCGCTCTCCATGTCCGCATCATAGACTGCGCTGCTCATGCCCAGCGCAGGCGAGATCCGCCAACAGGTTGCCCGAGAGACAGAGCGCCGCACCCGTCTTGCGGTACCGGCATTCGCGGGAGGCGTGTTGTACCTGCTCAGCTCGATAATCGTCGCCTCGGCGTTGAGCGGCGCGCCGAGCGTAGGTCTGTTGCAGGGGCTTGCTCCCGCGCTCTCCGGCCAGGCCAACCCGGTTGCGAGCCCGCGCGCAGCGGAGGTCAAATTCATCAGCCACCACGCCTTTGCGCTGATCGCCGGCAGCACGCTGGCGGCGATCTCGATCCTGGCGCTCACACTGATCTTGCTGATGCTCCTGGACGCGACGCGCTTTCGTCGGCCGGAGACCTTCGCGGCGGCCCGTCCGCTGGTCCTCGCCGGTGGGATCGGCTTTGCGCTCGTGAGCGTCGGGCATCAAATCGCGACGGCGATCGAGACCCACAACTTCGCGGTCGGTACAGACTTCTCCGGCCACGCGGTCGACCAGGCGCTGACGAAGGGCACGCTGAACGCCATCATCGACTACGTCGATCTGCTTGCCGGGCTTGCGCTTGCCGCTGGGATGATCGCGGTGATGATCAACGCGATCCGCGTCGGGCTCCTGCCACGCTGGATGGGGATCCTCGGCATCTTCTCGGGCGTGCTCATCTTCCTCCCGATCGGAGGCGCCGAGTTCGAGGTCATCCCCTCGTTCTGGCTGGTGATGATCGGGATTCTGTTCGTCGGCAAGTGGCCGAACGGCGAGCCGCCGGCGTGGGCCGCAGGGGAAGCCCGGCCGTGGCCGTCGCGGGCGGACATGCAGGCCGCCAGACGGGCCGGGTCGGGAGAGCCGGCGCTCGCGGGCGCTGCCGCCGACGCGCCGCCGGCTCCCACCCGCGCTTCATCAGCCGGTTCCTCGGGCAAGCGACGTCGCAAGCGCGGCTCGCGTGGATGATCGTTGATGGCTGGGGAGCTTGAAGGGAGCGGACACGAGGGGCTCGACGGGGAGCTTGCTTCGCTCCTCGACGTCGAGCGTTTTGAGCCGCCCGCGGAGTTCCGCGCGCATGCGCTGCTCAACGACGTCTCGGTGTACGAGCGGGCGGCGGCTGACCCGTTGGCCTGGTGGACCGAGCAGGCGGAAGGGCTTCATTGGTTTGAGAAATGGACGCGCGTGCTCGACGACGACGATCCGCCGTTCTACAAATGGTTCACCGGCGGCACGCTGAACGCCTCATACAACTGCCTCGACCGCCACGTGCTCGCGGGCAACGGCGATCGCGTTGCTTTCCACTGGCGTGGGGAGGAGGGGGAGGAGCGCGACATCAGCTACGCGCAACTGCTCGAGGACGTCGAACGCTTCGCGAGCGCGCTCAAGGAGCTTGGCGTCGAGAAGGGCGACGTGGTCGGGATCTACCTGCCAATGATCCCCGAGGTAGTCGTCGCGATGCTCGCTTGCGCGCGTATCGGCGCGCCCCACAACGTCGTGTTCGGAGGCTTCTCTGCGGAGGCGGTACGAGAGCGGATGGAGTTCTCCGAGGCGAAGGTTCTGATCACCGTGGACGGCGCCGCGCGCAAGGGCAAGACCGCTGCGGTGAAGGATCGCGTGGATGAGACGATGGGCGATCTGGCGAGCCTCCAGAAGATCGTGGTCATCCAGAGCAAGGGGACGCCCTGCCAAATGCTCGAGGGCCGTGACGTCTACTACGAGCAGATCGTCGCGGACGCTGACCCGTACTGCCCGGCCGAGCCGCTTGACTCCGAGCACCCTCTTTACATCCTCTACACCTCGGGCTCGACCGCGAAGCCGAAGGGGATCCTGCACACCACCGGCGGCTACATGACGGGCGTGTCCGCTACGCATCGCTACGTCTTCGACCTGAAGGCAGAGACCGACGTGTACTGGTGCGCCGCGGATGTCGGCTGGGTGACGGGCCACTCCTACATCGTCTACGGACCTCTGTGCAACGGCGCGACGTCCGTGATGTGGGAGGGCGCTCCCGACTACCCCCACAAGGGCATCTGGTGGGAGCTCGTCGAGCGCTACGGCGCCACGATCCTCTACTGCGCCCCGACCGCCATCCGCGCGTGCATCAAGTGGGGAGCACGCTGGCCGCGTGAGCGCGACCTCTCCTCGTTGCGACTGCTCGGCTCGGTCGGCGAGCCGATCAACCCGAAGGCTTGGCTTTGGTACCACAAGGTGATCGGCGGCGGTCGCTGTCCGATCGTCGACACGTGGTGGCAGACCGAGACGGGCGCGATCATGATCACGCCGCTGCCGGGGATCACCGCGACCAAGCCGGGCTCAGCCACCCAGCCGTTCCCCGGTGTCTTCGCGGAGGTGCTCGAGGAGTCGAGCGGAGAGCCGGTGTCAGAGGGGCAGGGTCTGCTCGTGCTCACCCGCCCGTGGCCCTCGATGCTGCGCACCCTCTACAAGGAGCCCGAGCGCTTCATAGACACCTACTTCAAGCGCTTCGGCCGCGAGACCTATCTCGTGGGCGACGCCGCGCGCTGTGATCGCGACGGCTACTTCTGGGTGATCGGGCGCATCGACGACGTGGTCAATGTCTCGGGCCACAGGCTTTCCACGGCGGAGGTCGAGTCGGCGATCGTCGCGCACGCCGATGTGGCCGAGGCGGCTGTGATCGGCCAGCACGACGAGGCCAGCGGGCAGGCGATCGTCGCGTTCGTCACCCTCCAAGGCGATCTCGACGGGGACGCTGAGACGGTCGAGGGGATCCGCGAAACGGTCGCTGAGCGCATCGGCAAGTTCGCGCGGCCGAAGCGGATCATCTGGACCGACGACCTACCAAAGACGCGCTCGGGCAAGATCATGCGCCGTCTGCTGCGCGACATTGCCGAGGGCCGCGCTCTTGGCGATGTGACTACGCTGCGCGACCCCGCGGTCATGGAGCAACTCGAGGCGAGGGTCAAGGAGCTGCGCGCGGCGGAGGAGTGAGCCGGCCGCTCGGTCCTAAACCTTGCGGTGCTCGGGGACCCAGGAGCCGTCGTCCTGGCGAACGAAGTCCTGAAAGAGGCCCGGCGCCTCTGCCTGCATCACGGTGGCGATTCTGTCGAACACGAGGCGCAGCTCCTCCTCGGCGCCCTCGGCGGTGCGCATCTCGATCACGTGCCGCAACGTGCGCGCGTTGGCGGTCCACACGATGTCGGTGCTGAGCCCGATCGGCGCGAGCCTGCGCAGGGCCGAGGTGACCTCCTTCTTGACGTGGAAGGGGACGCCCTCGCCATCGATTCCCAGCTCGCTTGCGGCGGTCACCTGGAACTGCTCGAGCTGCTCCACGATCGAGAGCACCTGCTCGCGGACCGGCTCGAGGGCGGGGGGCACGCGGAAGCCGATGTCGGTGAGACGCACATAGCGCAGGCTCTCCTGACTGAAGGCCGAGCCGGCACGGTGCCTGACGAGCTCGTGGGTGAACACCCTCGAGCAATTGCGGATCGCGAACGAGTAGTTGGCGTGCTCGAGCACGCTGCCATGAGCCGAGCGCAGGATGTTGGCGAAATACTCGCGCTGGTCCGTGCGCACCCTGCTCACGTTCGGGTTGAGGCCAGGCTCCCAGCTGCGGTAGCACGCGCGCCCACCGAACTCGACGATCAGCTCGCCGCCGTTGGGTTCGTTCTCGGCCTCCTCCAGGCGGCGATCCAGCCACGACTCTCCGCCGACGTCCGTGAGGTATCCGCGCATCCCTTGGAGGTCGATCGAGGGGCGTGCGATCAGGAATACGGCAGGGGTTGTCTCGTGCATCGGGCCGAGGATGCTAGGGCGTCCCTCGGACGGCGCACAAGCGTGCCGGGCGTTCTCCTAGACTGCTCGGAAGTGGACGTCGCGGCAGCTGCAAACGGCGCTCTGGAGATCGTCGAGGCGCAGGATCTTTACCGTCGCTACGGCGAGGGCGAGGCAGCTGTAGACGCCCTCGCCGACGTGAGCGTCGGCTTCCCCACGGGCCGCTTCGCGGCGATCATGGGCCCCTCGGGCTCCGGTAAGTCGACGCTCATGCACATCCTCGCCGGGCTCGACCGGCCGACCTCGGGGACCGTTCGCATCGCCGGGGTCGAGCTGACGGAGCTGCGCGATCGCGAGCTCACCGAGCTGCGGCGCGAGCGTATCGGGTTCATCTTCCAGACCTTCAACCTGCTGCCCGTTCTGAGCGCCGAGGAGAACATCCTGCTGCCGCTGTCGATCGCCGGGCGCAAGCCCGAGCGCGAGTGGTTCGACCGCCTCGTAGACACCGTTGGCATCCGCGACCGGCTCAGCCACCGCCCAGCAGAGCTCTCGGGCGGCCAGCAGCAGCGCGTGGCCGTCGCGCGCGCGCTGATCTCGCGTCCTTCGGTCGTCTTCGCCGACGAGCCGTCGGGCAACCTCGATTCCAAAGCCTCCGGCGATGTGCTGGAACTGCTGCGCCACGCCGTCGACGACTTTGGACAGACGGTCGTGATGGTCACCCACGACGCCCACGCAGCCTCCTTTGCCGACCGCCTGCTAGTGCTCGCGGACGGCCGGATCGTGCACGACGGGGATGCCGTGACCTCCGAGGAGGCGCTGGACCTGATGAAGTCGGTGGGCTGATGCTCAGGCTGGTCCTGAGGGGCTTCATGCAGCGCAAGCTGCGTGTGCTGCTGACCGGGATCGCGATCGCCCTCGGCGTCGCCCAGATGGCGGGCACATACGTGCTCACAGACACGATCAACCGCTCCTTTGCGGGGATCTTCCAGACGGCCAACCGCGGTCACGACGTCGTGATCACGCCGACCCAGACCCTCGGCAGCGAAGTCCGCTCACAGACCTCGCCGATCACCGAACAGACGCTCGCGCAGGTGCGCGCCACGCCCGGCGTGGCCGAAGCGGCGGGCTCGATCTTCACGCCCGCGACCTTCCTCGACGTGCGCGGAAAGCGCCTGACGACGGGCGGGGCGCCGGCATTCGTCGCCTCTGAGGTGCCGGCGCGCTTCAACTCGTTCACCGCAGCTCACGGCCGCTTCCCGGTGAACGCCAACGAGGTCGCCCTCGATGAAGCTACCGCCGAACGGGCGAACCTCAAGCTCGGAGAGCAGATGATCGTCGCCGGCACCGCCCCCGCCAAGCGCTACACGATCGTGGGCATCCTCAAGTTCGGCGGCGGTCAATCATTCGGCGGGGCGGGCGCCGCGCTGCTGACTCCCGCCGAGGCGCAAAGGGTGGTGGGCGAGCAGGGTCACTTCGACCAGATCGACGTCGCAGCCGCAGCGGGCGTGAAGCCGAGCGAATTGCGCGGTCGCATCCGTGCCGTCCTGCCCGCCACCGTGGAGGTGCGCACGGGCGCCGAGCAGGCCGCCACGCAGACATCGGAACTGGAAAGCAATCTCAGCTTCCTGCGCACCTTCCTGCTCGTCTTCGCCTACGTCTCGCTGGTGGTCGGCGCGTTCATCATCTTCAACACCTTCTCGATCACCGTCGCGCAGCGCACGCGCGAGTTCGGGCTGCTGCGCACGCTCGGCGGCTCGCGGCGACAGGTCTTGCAGTCGGTGGTCTTCGAAGGCCTCCTCTTGGGCATCGGCGGGGCGGCGCT
>Ga0209772_10000025_pt1 | contig 31775 bp, 26 predicted proteins | sample BogFormECP03_OM1_FD_188235 | JGI IMG/M metagenome (GOLD analysis project Ga0209772, IMG submission 188235) | Bog forest soil microbial communities from Calvert Island, British Columbia, Canada - ECP03_OM1 (SPAdes) (version 2) | ecosystem: Environmental > Aquatic > Freshwater > Wetlands > Bog ... | reverse complement strand
CAAGCAACGTATGTTCATCGAGAGTACGCGATCCGCAACCCGTTGGAGTTCGCGGGCTACGGGGAATTCTGTTGGGGAATTACAGCAACCGATGGCCCCAATTGGGACAAACGGACCGTGAACGGGATCGAGCGGCAATTTTACGGCTATTACGCTCGCGGGGCACCCTATGGTCCCGATGACGGCACGATCGCTCCGTGGGTAGTTGTCGCGTCGCTGCCGTTCGCGCCGGAAGTCGTAATCCCTACGGTCCGCGCCATGGCCCAACTCGACCTCGGTGCCGAGAAGCGCTACGGCTTCAAGCCGTCATTCAACACGACCTATGAAGTACCTAATAGTTCGACCGGCTACTGGGTCACTCCCTACCATTTCGGCATCGACCAGGGTCCAGTGATCCTTATGATCGAGAACTACCGCACCGGTCTGATTTGGAACATTATGCGCCGGTCGCCTTACGTTGTGGCCGGACTGCGCCGGGCGGGATTTCACGGAGGCTGGCTAGACGGCTCGGGACCATAGTACTTAGCCGTGTAATCACTGCCAGCTGACAGCCACCGGTCGCTCTTACTCAACTTACCGGTGGCTCGCTTTTCGGGTTTTGGGTCACCGACGACCGAAACGTATCTCTTCATCTTAAGTTCGAGGCCGCGAAAACGCGCGTAACACAAGTTCGTCGCAAGCGAAGCTCTCCGTGATGGCCGCACTCTTTATCGGATTGGAGATATCTTCGAAAAAACAAAGTAGATCACGTCATCATTCATGGAATCAGGAATCGCGCAGAACTGACCGGCAAAGGTAACCCTTTGCCCGACGCTGAGTTTCTTTAGATCTCCAACCAAAGATGTATAGGGATTGATATAAGGATCCGACGGAGCGCAACTCGACGCCATCGGATCGAGGCTTGTGCTGGACCATCGTCGCACAGATATCTCGGGAACTCCTACTATTACGTCTCCGCACTGCACTTTTATTGAGACGCCAAAATACTGGCCCCACGCAGTACTTTCAGTAATTGAGTGCACTTCACCAACCCATCCCTTCACAGACTGCCGGGACTTCCTCCACCCGGCTATTCGCTCAAAGTCTTTCGCCGCGGCGGAAACAGCCTGTCTAAGTTGCCGCTGTTGACGAGGCGAATCGCTCGTTGAGTTCGAATGAGCTTGCCTGAGGGCTTCTCGAAATGTCGGGAATGCGTTGCAGAATTGTTGCTCATCGCGCGGCAATGCTTGAGCCAAGGCGGATCCGCCAAGCTCCAAAAGGAGGAGGATTAACCCCAAAACAGTCTGCTTCACCATTGTTCGTCGGTATGGCATAAAACCCGCTGGATTCTGGGCAAGGGATTCCCCAAGCACGAGTCAGTGTTTGGACGATCAGGCCAATTTGTCCGGGGAACCAGCTTCCGGTTGGCGACCCGCGCTACTTCCAGCGCGTTCACTCAATCCCGACTGCACCGCGCTCCGCACCGATGGGTGAAAGTTCGTGGCACCAATTCGCTGCAAATAGCCCGCGCGATTCAACTTGTCACGAACCCCGAACTTCGCGCGCGCGACTGCGAACTTAATTCCTTTTGAGGCCAGCTCAGCCCGAATCTCCTCCATCGCCTCGAGCCCGGTCACATCGATCACGTTGATCGCTTCCATGTCGAAGACAAACATACGTAGAGGACAATCAAACGAAGCTACGACCTCATGCACGCGCTTTTTGAAATAGTCGGCATTGAAGAACAGAAGCGCGGCATCAAAACGGTAGACCAAAAGCCCTGGGATGGTTTCCGCATTCGGATATTCACTTATATCTGTGAAGCCATCTACGCCGGGAACTTGTCCGAGGATCGCGTCATACGGGCTTGAAGCGCGCCTTAAGAGAAGAATCAGGCTCAAGATCACGGTGAGGGCGATCCCTGGCAATACTCCTACAGTTGCGACCCCGAGAGTCGTAGCAATGGAAAGAACAAATTCCGACAGGCTAATTTCTCGCAACTTCCACACACTCTTGAAGTCAAAAAGCGATGCACCTGCCAGAACCAACACGGCACCTAGCGAAGCAGTCGGAATATATGCGAGCGGGCCAGTAAAGACAGTAAGAACCGATCCCATGACGAAGGCAGCCGCCAACCCGCTAACCTGTGACCGGCCGCCGGCAAGGTCGTTGATCGCGGTGCGCGAATCAGTGCCCGCAATTGGAAAGCCGCTTGAAAGTCCGGAGGTAACGTTGGCTAAACCCAGGGCGATGAACTCCCTATCTGGCGCGACTTCGTACCCGTTTTTTACAGCAAAGCTCTTTGCAGATGCCATCGAGCCACAGAAGCAAATCAAGACGATGCCCGCAGCGTTCGGTAGCAGAAGGACCGCATCAGAAATAAAACTGGCTGGCAAGTGAGGCCATAAGAATCCCGCCGGAACCGAGCCCAGTGTTGTTACTGCCCATTTCTCTGAGTCCAAGACGGCCATCATGGCAATTCCACCGCAAACTCCGACCAGTGGACTCGGCAGCTGAGGTACGAGCTTCCCCACCACGTAGATAAGGACAAGTGTGAAAATCCCTACGATCAGAGTTGGAAAATGGGTCCGTGGGAGCTTCGAGACAAAATCTGCAATCCGCAAAAATAACCCGGTGTCGCTGCGCACCGCAAATCCGCATAACTTTCCGAGCTGACCGCTGATGATGATCAACGCCATCCCGTTTAGAAAGCCGACGAGAACTGGACGCGAGAGAAAATTTGCGATCGCGCCCAGACGTAGCAGTCCGCCGACTATGCAGAGCGCACCCACCAGAATAGATAGCGTGATCGAAAGGTCTAGATAGCGAAGCGGATTTCCATTCGCCAAGGGTTCCAGCGCTGCGGCAACCAAAGCGCAGGTCGCCGCGTCAGGACCGACAATAAGCTGTGGCGACGAGCCGACTAGCGCATAGGGGATTAGAGGGAGAATACTGGCGTAGAGTCCAACGACTGGAGGAAATCCCGCCAACTCAGCGTAGGCAAGCGCGGTTGGAATTTCGACTGCGGCGACTGCAACACCGGCGAGGAGATCGGTGCTTTTTGACGAGGTTTTTTCCAGCAACTAAATCGCTCCACTCATGTTGCTGTGAATCGCTTCTGGCGAGTGGCCGAACTATATTCCATCGCCTTCGCTAGGATAGCCTAGTCGTCTACTTCCTCCCAACTCTTGTCCGGATTATATTCAGTCATTCCGTTGGCCACCTTGGCTGTGTTGGTGCCGAGGTCCTTCTGAACGATAACGCCATCCTGATTTATCATAAATGTCATGACTCCGGATGCGCCGTATGTGGCCGGATAGGCAAGGAAGGCAAAACCTTCCGTCATTTTTCCGTCTACGAGATAGTCCTTCGCACCACCGGGAGCAGTTTTTCCCTGGCGGGATAGGATTTTGTAGTAGTAGCCGTGAAAAGGAATGGACGCGGCGGCGCCGGTCTTGTAGCCCTCAGCTGTAGCGTCTGCGATTAGAGGCCCGATTGGACTTTCCTCTTCTCCGGAGCTAACAGCCCAGTATAGCCCATCATGTTTGCCTGGTTCGCTCTGAATCATCTGCGCGAATTGCTTGACACTTCCGTTGTCACGAATCTCGCTGGCGTATTCTTCTTGCGCGTCAGCCAGGTCTGCAAGTACGTCGATTGTATAAAGCTCATTGCGACCAACACGACGAAAGAGTAACTCCCTTTTGCCAGCCTCTGTATCGAATACCCATCCGTCGCCGCTCTTCACTAGAGGAATCGGAAACGGCCAGTTATCAGCCCCAAGGTACAGGATTACTCGACCTCGGTCATCGTAGGCCAAGCGCTGCATCTGGTCGTACTTGGCGACAAAATTGTCACGTGCGTTGTTATCGGCAACCGGATCGCCCGACGAGAGAACCTCCTTCGCATCTCCGCCTAGAATCGAGGAAAGAGCCGCCATATCGTCGATGCGTGCAGCCCCTACCAACGCCTTTGCCGCTGCCGCAGTTGATGGGAATACCTGCTGTCCTGATGACGTCGCAGCGATCGCAATTGAGGCAAGCAAAAGGCAGCAAGCAAATGCCGAGCTCGCGCCCATATATCTGCATCGGGCGGGCGTTGTAGAGTTCTTGAAGTATTTCATCGCTAGTCTCTTTTTGTTTCGCAATTTCTTTCAACTGCTTCCGATAGCGAAGGACCACGGGGCGGGCCGAATCGCCAGCTAGCGTCGTCGTCCACCGCCGCCGCCACGCCCACCGCCGCCGCCGCCGCGCCCACCTCCGCCGCCGCGACCACCGCGACCGCCACCGCCGCCACCTCCGCCGCGCCCGCCGAGGCTGGACCTCCCGCGGTTGCTCGAGGCTTGAGTTCTTCCACCGGGTTGATAGCCGCCGAATGCTCCATTGCGTCCGCCCCTGGAATCGGAAGCGTTCCCAAATCCTCGCTTCTGATTGTTGGCGCGATTCGCCGTTGCGGGTCGGTTAGACGACATCCTATTGGCTGGCTGCCCTGACGCATTCCCATTTCGCAGGGGTTGGTTTTGCGCCAGATTTCGGTTCGAGTTCCCCAGTCCTGGATTGTTAGGAAGAGTGCTTGCCTTCGGGAAAGTCGGCTTTGCGCCGGCGTACGGCCTCGCCGTAGACGGATTGTATGGCCTAGTAGATGGTCCTGCTAGCCTGTTGGGGGAACGCGGACGCCCGCCAGCTCCCCCAGGCCCGCCGATTCCGCCAGGGCCGCCGACACCGCCCGGCCTGCCAACTCCGCCAGGGCCTCCGACTCCACCGGGCCTGCCGACACCCCCTGGCCCGCCGACTCCACCGGGGCCGCCGATTCCACCGGGGCCGCCCACGCCGCCGGGGCCGCCCGCTCCGCCGATTCCCCCCGGACGATTTGCAGCCGGAGGTCTTGCAGGATAGTTGCCGCGTGGCGGGACCGGCGAATTGGATACGTAAACGTTATTGTTGTAGTGGACCGAACCGCCACCGTCAGACCAACCGCAGTCCCAGTCATCGTCATCCTCGTTGATCAGCGCACCGAGAGCCATCCCCGCTCCAAACGTCAGCAACCCAGTCGCTAACAATTCGGTCCCAGTATATCCTTCGGGTGCCTGGACCGGAGCTCCGTAAGCTGTCTCGGGATTATATTGGGGCGCATACACAACGTCTTGTTGGGCGGGTTGAATGATCACTGTTTGTTGCTGTGCAGCGGGTTGTGCTCCACCTTCCGATGAGACCGGTGGTGGCGCAGGTTGAACTTCCACTTTTTGTTGTGCGGTGCTCTTAAGGGTCCCGGCCTCCACCGCTCGAGAACGCAGGGACTGGATTGCCTGCATCACATCATCAGGCTGGTTGTAATATGCTTCGCCGAGCGCCGAAGTCCACGCCAAGCTGTCGCTCATCGTTTGTAGAACCGGAGAGAACTGTGCCAACGACTTGACGCTGGGGTCCCATGGTTGTGCATTGACCTGAGCGGCCAGCTGATCGTGAGGAAGGCTCGCGTTTTGCTGCAGCCAGCCATGGGCTTCCACGACTTGATCTGGATAGGTCGAAGCCACGAGGATGCGGGCGACCAATAAGTCAGGATACAGCGCGATCGGCGAGACCAGCTCCTCCAGTTCTTGCTGGGTAGCAGCCCCCGGAGCCGGTCCGGCTTGAGCCGAAGCAGCGGCAGGCTGACCTGCGCCGAACGAGTAGCCGGTCAACGTAGGCGACGTGGACACTATTACCGCTACCGCGAGTATCAATGGCAGAGACCGGCCTTCACGCTTGCCTAGTAGTCTCGCCCTCAAAATATGCCGGTGATGAGTGACTGAAGAGCCGGAAGATCCGATTGTCATCGCCTTTTTCATAGCCCAATTGACCTTTTCCCGAGGGGTCGCGCTGTTCCACTCATCGATGTCTGCCGGAAATCTGACCAATTTCGAGTCAGGCTTCTATCGGACCAAGGTCTGATTTCCGGTTCGCATGTCGGTAAGTCACAATTCCGTTGAATCGATTTTGGAATTGCTGATTGCTGAGAATTCTAAAACCGAAAATTGGCCCTCTACCGGAGTTCGAGATGACAATGAAACAAATGGCGATGACCGTGTTGATTCAAATCGTAGTAGGGGCGCCATTTGGAAGCGGAGCATTTGCGCAAGGGCCGCTCAGTGCTCCGAGCGCATCTGAAATCGATGGAAAAGTAACAGCCGCCCTGAACGAACTCTATTCACAAAACGAGGCCGCAAGAGCGCTCGCAGCGAAAGCGAAAGCCGTCCTCGTCTTTCCGGACATACGAAAAGGCGCCTTTATAGTGGGAGCCCAGTATGGTTACGGCGCTCTCCGCAGAGGTTCACACACGGCGGCCTATTACCGCACCAGCGCCGCCTCATATGGCTTTCAAGGCGGTGTGAAGAAGTTTGCATACGCGTTGTTCTTCATGACCGATTCCGCGGTGGACTATCTCGACAAGAGTGGAGGCTGGGCGATAGGCACCGGGCCCAGTGTTGTCGTGGTTGACCAGGGGCTGGCGCGCTCGCTCACTACGACAAATCTGCGCTCGGACGTCTATGCTTTCGTCTTCGGCCAATCGGGCCTGATGGGCGGAATCGGCATCGAAGGCTCGAAGATCACTAGAATCGAGCCAAGAGCCTGAACTTCGTTTCAAGCAAATCTGAACTTCTTTGGATCAGTTCGAAGGCCCTTCTGCAGGCTCACTTTGCAGCTTCCTTGTCCAACGAAATCGCGGTCGCGCGCGAGGTAGTAATGACCAGATCGTCGCCCGCTTTCAGATGAGACAGAATCTTCGGATTATTCGCCTTTACGGTTTCGATTGTTCCCTCTGAGCCTTTGATCGTCACAGTTCCGCTGGCTGCGTCCACTTGTACCACTGAGACAACTGCCTTCAAATGCTCTTCGGCCACAGCACCGGGGATTCCGCCCGCTTTCGCGGTTACAACGCCGCCGCTCACCGACAAGGTCGGAAGTGATTCGCTGGGTTTCTTCTTCCGGACGCTAACTGACTCATAGTAGCGCACAACGACCATAGTACCCACGCTAGCTGCATCAAGATTGACAGGATTATCAACTTTCAGAGTGTATGTTTGACCGCCAGTGACTTGAACTGTGACCGATTTCTCAGCTTTGTCGACGGCGGTCACTGTTCCATGAATGGTTAAGACAGTGGCCGCGCGCAGACCTTCGGTCTCTTCAGCTGGTTGGGGTGCAGCTGTGTCTCCTTGCGCCAACACCAATGCGGAAGTTAGACCGACCCCGAATATCACTAAGATTAGGCCTGCCAGAATGCTTTGCTTTTTCACGATTTTCCTCCTCGTAAACGATCGGGCTAAAAGGTCTCTGGTGCAAAATTGTATCGCCGATTCTTGGGCTCCGCGTAGCCATGTGGTTTTTGTCTCTTTGGAAGCTTCACTGCTTCTCCCTTGATCTCCTCGTAAGGAATCAGACTCAGAAGATGTGATATGCAGTTCAGCCGCGCGCGCTTCTTGTCGTCAGCATTGACGATGTACCAGGGCGCAAAGGGAGTGTTGGTCGCAAGAAGCATATCGTCTCTGGCGCGCGAGTAGTCGTACCATCGTCTATGAGATTCGAGGTCCATAGGGCTCAGTTTCCAGATCTTGCGTCCGTCATTGATGCGACCGAGAAACCGTTTTGTCTGTTCTTGCTGACTCACCTCAAACCAATACTTAATCAGAATGATTCCATTTTCGACCATAGCGCGTTCCCAAGTCGGGCACATCTCAAGAAATCGAGTTGTTTCTTCCTGGGAACAAAAGCCCATAACTCTTTCGACGCCGGCGCGGTTGTACCAACTGCGATCGAAGATGACCACTTCGCCTCCGGCCGGCAGGTGTGGAATGTACCTTTGGAGGTACATTTGTGACTTTTCGCGCTCAGTGGGGGCCGGTAGCGCAACGAGACGAAATATCCTGGGGCTGACCCTCTCAGTAATTCGTTTGATGACTCCACCCTTCCCGGCGGCGTCACGACCCTCAAAGATCACTACGACCTTGAGCCGTTTGTGCTGAACCCACGTCTGCAGCTTCACCAACTCGGCCTGAAGCTTTGCCAGTTGCTTTTCGAAGTCCTTGCGCTTCAGCTCCGGAGAACTATCGCTCGCAACATCAGAATCGGATGTTTTGTTCTGCTTCCGCTTTAGCGATTTCGGCACCTGTTTCTATCTCCCTTAGTGCAGACGGTTCCAGTCGCCGTCGCTCAGGTTCCATCCGCCCCCCATGCTACTGCCAAATGTAGTTAGCTACTGGCTATCAGACTTTGGTCCGATGGACGCAAAGGAGCGGCGCATCTACTTTCGCGATACGTTTTTCATCGGCACGGTGATCGAAATGAGTGTCGTCGCTACACCCGACGTTTGGCTAATCCGGCATGGCGAAACCGAATGGACCGTGTCACGCCGGCACACTGGCTTAACCAATCTCCCGCTGACCGATACAGGAGAGAAACAAGCGCGGGCGCTTCGATGTCGGCTGCAAACCGTTAGCTTCGTGCGCGTGTTTTACAGCCCGCTTCAGCGGGCTGCGCTCACCTGCGAGCTTGCGGGATACGGTCTGGTAGCTGAAGTCGATAAGAACCTCGTAGAGTGGAACTACGGCGATTACGAAGGAAAACGACGGCCGGAGATTCTTGCCGACCGTCCTGACTGGATAATCTTCCGGGATGGTTGTCCCAATGGCGAATCGCCCGCGGACGTCGCTGCCCGAGCCGACCGCTTTATCTCACGCATTCGAACGACATCAGGCGGCACCGTAGCCGTTTTCTCGAGCGGCCATTTCCTCAGGGTATTGATAGCTCGGTGGCTCGGTTTCGACGCGTCTGTTGGCCGCTATTTCAAGCTCGGAACCGGAGGCCTTACCGTCCTCGGATACGATCATGAGAGCTCGAGCGAACCCGTGATCCGGCTGCTAAACGAACAACCGGTACTGTAACACTAGTCGGCTTGTAGGTTCGTCTGGAACTTCTAAACACCGTTATCAACTGATCAGAACACGACTCTAGGACTCGCGGACCACATCCGACCAAAGTCGGATAGGAGCAAAGAAGATGCTGGCGTTACGCTTAATTGATGAAAATCCCGATTACCAAATAACAGATTCTTCGCAAATGAGGTGAGTATGTCTCCTAAGCGTGAAGAGGCCCTGATCCAGCAAATGGATGCCTACTGGCGTGCGTCAAACTACCTATCGGTGGGCCAGATCTATTTGTTGGACAATCCACTCTTGAAAGAACCACTCAAACGCGAGCACATCAAGCCGCGCCTTCTTGGGCATTGGGGCACCACTCCCGGCCTCAACTTCATCTATGTTCACCTGAATCGCGTCATCAAAAGCAACGATCTCGACATGATTTACGTTATTGGTCCCGGTCACGGCGGTCCTGGGCTGGTTGCGCAAGCGTACATGGAAGGAACCTATAGCGAATTTTATCCCGACATCTCGCAGGACCTGGAGGGAATGAAGCGCCTATTCAAACAGTTCAGCTTTCCTGGGGGCATTCCCAGCCACGTTGCACCTGAAACACCAGGCTCGATCCATGAAGGGGGAGAGCTTGGATACGCTCTGTCGCACGCCTACGGGGCGGCCTTCGACAATCCGAATCTGATAGTGGCCTGCGTCGTTGGAGACGGAGAAGCTGAAACAGGTCCGCTCGCGACGGGATGGCATGGGAACAAGTTTTTGAATCCAGCGCGCGATGGTTGCGTTCTGCCAATCCTTCATCTCAACGGCTACAAGATAGCAAACCCGTGCTTTCTCGCGCGAATCCCGACCGACGAACTGAGAAAGCTATTCGAAGGGTACGGCTACAAGCCATTTTTTGTCGAAGGCCACGAGCCGACGAAAATGCACCATGCGATGGCCGAGACCCTTGATTCTGCAGTCGGTGAAATAAAACAGATCTGGAGTGGAGCGAGAAAAAAAGGGTTCAGCGGACGCCCGGCCTGGCCCATGATCATTATGCGCACGCCCAAGGGTTGGACCTGTCCTCCTGAGATAGACGGGAAGAAGTGCGAAGGCTATTGGCGAAGCCACCAGGTGCCAATGGGAGATATGGATAAACCTGAGCATATCCGCATTTTGGAGCAGTGGATGAAGAGCTACCGGCCGGAAGAACTGTTCGACAGCAAAGGAGCTCTCAAAGCAGATCTGGCCAAACTGGCGCCAGAAGGTCACCGACGGATGAGCAACAACCCTCACGCGAACGGAGGGACGGTGCTCAAGGATTTGCGGTTACCGGACTTTCGTGACTACGCAGTCGAAGTATCTAGTCCCGGTTCGACAATGGTTGAGGCGACGCGTGTCCAGGGGAAATTTCTTCGCGATGTAATGAAGCTCAACCTTGAAAGCGCCAACTTCCGAATTTTCAGTCCAGATGAGAACAGTTCAAATCGCTGGCAGGATGTTCTCGAAGTCACCAAGCGATGCTACGTGGCAGACATCCTTCCGGAAGATGACAATCTCTCGCCGGACGGACGAGTGCTGGAAGTACTGAGTGAGCATCAGTGCCAGGGATGGCTCGAGGGTTATCTGTTAACCGGTAGGCATGGCTTCTTCAGTTGCTACGAAGCGTTTATTCATATCATCGATTCAATGTTCAATCAGCATGCCAAGTGGCTGAAGGTCTGCAATCACATCCCATGGCGCCGTCCAATCGCGTCACTTAATTACCTGTTGAGCTCGCACGTCTGGCGTCAGGACCACAATGGGTTTTCTCACCAGGACCCCGGTTTCATCGACCATGTGGTGAATAAGAAGGCTGAGGTCGTTCGTGTGTATCTTCCACCCGACGCCAACTGCCTGCTGTCCGTTACAGACCACTGCTTGCGGAGTCGCAACTACGTCAACGTGATAGTTGCCGGCAAGCAGCCAGCCCCGCAATGGCTTTCTATGGACGATGCGATCAAACACTGCACGTCCGGAATCGGCATCTGGGAGTGGGCTTCCAACGACAAGGGTTCCGAGCCTGACGTAGTGATGGCCTGTTGCGGAGATGTCCCGACCCTGGAGACCCTCGCAGCTGTAGAGCTCCTTCACACTCACGTCCCGCAGCTCAAAGTCCGTGTCATCAATGTGGTCGATTTGATGACGCTTCAGTCGCCGCGGGAGCATCCACACGGATTGTCGGACGCCGACTTCGACGCGCTTTTTACAGTTGACAAACCGATAGTCTTTGCCTTCCACGGTTATCCTTGGCTGATTCACCGTCTGACCTATCGAAGAAAATGCCACGCGAACCTTCATGTACGTGGCTACATCGAAGAAGGCACGACGACCACACCGTTCGACATGGTCGTGCTCAACCGGATGGATCGATTTTCGCTGGTCAACGAGGTTATAGATAGAGTCCCGCTGCTCGCGGAGCGGGCAGCGTACGCAAAGCAGGCACTTCGCGACAAGCTGCATGATCACAAGAGCTATATAGCTCGTTACGGCGACGATCTGCCGGATATTCGCGATTGGCGATGGGGCGGCAAAGGAACTTCTGGCGGAACCGATACCTCTGCGGACAACGCTTGAGAATTGACCCGTATGACAACAGACAAGATGAATCTAGGGTCGAACAAAGCAGCTTCGCCGCAAGCCAACACCGGAGAACTTGCGCGTTATCAATGCGGTCCGCTACGGGTCGGCGGCACGGATAGCTATGACCGGCACGTTGTATTTGATCACGCCGTATCGCTTGAAGAGGCGACCCATCGCGAGCGATTTGAAGCGGTTGCCCGAGCCCTTCGTGACCTGCTTACACAGCGCTGGCTGCTTACCGAGGAGACCTATCGGCGCGCCAATGAGAAGAGAGTGTATTACCTGTCGATGGAGTTCCTCATTGGCCGGACGCTGATTCATAACGTCATCAACCTGGGCGTTCAGCAGTTAGTCAAAGATGATCTCAGTTCTGATCCGAGACAGGACTGGACAGAAGTGATCGACACTGAACCCGATGCCGGCTTGGGAAACGGCGGTCTGGGAAGATTAGCGGCCTGCTTCATGGACTCGCTGGCCACACAAGCAATTCCTGCGATGGGGTACGGCTTGCGCTATGACTACGGCATCTTTCGCCAGGAAATAGAGAACTTCCGTCAGGTCGAGTATCCAGATCATTGGTTGAAGCATCCTGACCCGTGGGAAGTGGCACGTCCGGGGGAAACCGTGCAAGTTCCGATCGCCTGCTCCTTCCGACTTGAGAAGGGCACGCTTCGGGTAGTCCCGAACGTTCATTCTCATTTGCTCGGCGTTCCCTGTGACCGTCCGGTGGTTGGCTACGGCGGCGCAACCATCAACACTCTCCGCCTTTGGAGCGCAACTTCGCCCGAGTTTTTTGACTTTGGTGAGTTCAGTTCCGGTGATTTCGTCGGCGCTCTTGTGGACCGCATGGCGGCCGAGACAGTCACGCGAGTTTTATATCCGGACGATTCTACGGTCGCCGGTCAGGCGCTCCGCTTTGTTCAGGAATATTTCCTGGTCTCCTGTTCGCTGGCCGACATCGTAACGCGATTTCGGCGCACCAATGACAACTGGCGCACCTTTCCCGAAAAGGTTGCCATTCAGATGAACGATACGCATCCGGCGATGGCGGTCGCCGAGTTGATGCGTATCCTGCTGGATGAGGGCATGCTGGGCTGGGATGACGCCTGGGATCTGACTGTTCGTACTCTGGCATATACGAACCATACGCTACTTCCGGAAGCTCTGGAAAAGTGGCCGGTCAGATTTTTCGAGTTGGTATGTCCCCGCTTGCTCGAAATCACTTACGAGATAAATCGCCGGTTTCTCGAGGACGTCAGCCAGCGCTATCTCGGTGACGAAAAGAAACTCCAGCGGACCAGCCTTATAGAAGAAGGTTCCTCCAGACAAGTGCGCATGGCAAATCTCGCCGTCATCGGAACGCACAGCACCAACGGAGTGTCGGCTATCCATTCAGAACTGGTCCGTACCCAGCTGATGCCGGATTTCGCCGAGATGTTCCCTGACCGTTTTAACAATAAGACAAATGGGGTGACTCCGCGTCGATGGCTGCTGTTGGCAAATCCTGGCCTTGCGGGGTTGATCACCGAAGTGATTGGTGACGGCTGGGTTTCTGATCTGGCTCAGCTTCGGAAGATTCTTCCTCTGTCCGACGATTCTGCCTTCCGCGAGCGGTTCCGTCGGGCCAAGCAGAACGCGAAGGTGCAGTTTGCAGAGTGGCTGAAATCCGCGACCGGGCAGATCATTGATCCCACAACTATTTTTGACAGCCAGGTCAAACGTATTCACGAGTACAAGCGCCAGTTGTTGAACGTCTTGCATATCGTGATGCTTTACGATCGTCTCCGTGCCGATCCGAGCCTCGATATACCACCTCGAACCTTTCTGTTCGCCGGTAAAGCTGCACCCGCATACACTTTGGCCAAGTTAGTCATCAGGCTTATAAGCCAAGTCGGTGCCACGATCGACGCGGACCCTGTGGCGCGTCGAAAACTCAAAGTCGTATTCGTTCCCAACTACAGCGTGACCTTGGCTGAACGCCTCATTCCGGCCAGCGATGTATCAGAACAGATCTCGACGGCCGGCTATGAAGCGAGTGGGACCGGAAACATGAAATTTATGATGAACGGAGCTTTGACGATTGGAACCCGCGATGGTGCGACGATCGAAATGGCACAGGAGGCCGGCGAGGAAAATTTCTTTTTGTTCGGCTTGACCGCCCAGGAAGTCGCGAACAGTCGAGGGTGTTACGATCCTAACTGGCATTACCAGAACGAGCCTGTGATACGCGCCGCACTGGATTTAATCTTCACAGATCATTTCAGCAGAAGTGAGCCGGGGGTGTTCGAACCGATTCGTGACGCATTGCTGACGCACGGTGATTACTTCATGCATCTCGCCGACCTGAGCGCATATGCTCGCACGCAGGCCGCGCTTGGATCACTCTACAAAGAGACTGAGACCTGGACGCGGAAAGCCATAATCAATGTCGGGTGCTCCGGGAAGTTCTCCAGCGATCGCACAATTGCCGAGTACGTTGCGGGCATTTGGAAAGCCAAAGCCGTTCCAGTGAAGTGACGCCATAGTCGTTAGTGGGATGCCAAGAAATAGAGAAATCGCCCAGGCCCAGCATTCGGACTGACCTTCCATCCGTGAGTAGATAGTCGAAGCTGGGCATGTCTGAGCCGCCAAGCGAATGAGGCGTTTCTCAGAGACGTCGGATGAACCGGAGATTTCAAGCGCGAGGGATCACCGATGGGAAAGGATTTTATAAGTAATTCCGTTTCAGCAATCGACCTCATCGATGCCGTGAGCAACTCCGAGGTGCGCCGTGGAACGAGTTCTCCTCTTGGCGCAATCGTCCAGGCGGGGGGCGTCAATTTCAGCGTGTTCTCGAAAAACGCAACTCTCGTGGAGTTGTTGTTGTTCGATAGCGCCGATGCCACAGCGCCGGCACAGGTTATCCCTCTGGATCCGCGAACTCATCGAACCTATCACTACTGGCACGTTTTCGTGCCTGGCCTGAAGCCTGGTCAAATATATGGATACAAGGCGCATGGGCCATTCGAGCCTGAGCACGGTCTCCGATTTGACGGCAACAAGGTCCTAATCGACCCATACGGATATGCCGTCGCCATTCCGAGCGCGTACAAACGCTCAAGCGAAAGCGCCGCCCCAGCGATGAAGAGTATCGTCGCCGATCCCGAGGCTTATGATTGGGAAGGCGATCAGCCACTCAAGCGACCGTTCGTGGAGACCATCGTCTACGAGCTGCACGTTCGCGGATTCACTAAGCATCCGAGCTCTGGCGTGGCTCACTCAAATGCTGGCACCTACTCAGGATTGATTCAGAAGATTCCATACCTGGCCGATCTCGGGATCACAGCGGTTGAACTGATGCCCGTCTTTCAATTCGATGCTACCGATGCCCCGGCGAATCGTGTGAACTATTGGGGGTATTCCCCCTTATCGTTCTTTGCCCCCCACCGCGCCTACAGTTCGCGTCAAGACCTCCTCGGTCCCATGGACGAATTCCGGGACATGGTTAAGGCATTACATCGAGCCGGTATCGAAGTGATTTTGGATGTGGTCTTCAATCACACGGCTGAGGGCAATCATCTCGGACCGACTTTATGTTTCCGCGGGCTGGGAAACGAGGCTTACTATATTCTTGAACGTAACCGCAGCCAGTACGCCGACTACAGTGGCACCGGCAATACGCTAAATGCTAACCAGCCAATTGTGCGCCGGATGATCCTGGACAGTCTGCGATACTGGGTCACACAAATGCACGTCGATGGATTTCGCTTCGATCTCGCGTCCGTCCTTACGCGCGACGAAACTGGGTGTCCGATGCCTGATCCTCCTATCATTTGGGACATCGAATCTGATCCTGTTCTTGCCGGGACCAAGGTGATCGCGGAGGCTTGGGATGCGGCCGGGCTGTATCAGGTCGGCAGCTTCGTCGGTGACAGCTGGCAAGAGTGGAATGGCCACTTTCGCGACGACATTCGCCGCTTCCTGAAGGGCGCCCCCGGCACAGTTTCGAGATTGGCCACCCGCTTACTAGGCAGTCCAGACATATACGGGCATGAAGAGCGAGAACCCGAGCAGAGTGTCAATTTCGTAACCTGTCATGATGGTTTTACCCTCAACGATCTGGTGTCTTACAACGAGAAGCACAACGAAGAGAACGGCGAAGGCAATCGCGATGGGATGAACGACAACCTGAGCTGGAACTGTGGCATCGAAGGACCAGCCGAAGATCCTGCAATAGATGCGCTGCGTCGCCGTCAGATCAAGAATTTCATTGTGTTAAATATGCTGGCGGTCGGGACCCCGATGTTGCTGATGGGAGACGAAATGCGCCGATCCCAGAGCGGCAACAACAATGCATACTGCCGGGATAACGAGAGCAATTGGCTCGACTGGGATTTGCTGAAGCGACACGCCGACATTCACCGTTTCGCCCGAATGATGATTGCATTTCGTGGCCGCCGCGACGTCGTGCTCGAAGACTCTCGCCTCACCCTCAATGAGTTCTTGAAGCAAGCTCGACTGGAGTGGCACGGCATCGACTTGAATTCCCCCGACTGGAGCGAGGACTCGCACTCGATCGCCTTCACCGTTAGCAGCCTGCGCGGACGATTTACGATTCATGCAATGCTGAATGCGTATTGGGAACGCCTCACGTTCGCACTGCCAACCGTGGGCGAGCAAGGCGTCAGACGCTGGCTGCGATGGATAGATACTGCGTTGTCATCGCCCGATGACATTTCTGCTTGGGATAACGCGCCAGCAGTGCCTGGACCGACATACATCGTCGAGCCACGATCTGCAGTAATTCTTGTGGAACGAGCTTAACTGCTTTCGCTGAGGCCTTTCGCAAGGAGCCGACTAGTTGCCGCGTGATCCGGTGAAATTTACACAGCGCCTCCTAAAAGGAACGGCGCTGACGTCAACACCGATCGCGTTCTTCTTTCTTTGAATAGCTGTTACGCAGAACAAAACAGGACGGGCCAGCCTAGCTCGGGGGAGATGGCCAGCCCGTCCATGACTGGCTTGGGGGATTATTCGATTCAAGCCGAGTCGTTTCGTTTTTCACATATTCTTTAACCAACCGTCTATCCGACTTTGGTCTGACGACTGATGATTAAACTGAAGTTTTGCGGCGTCGTGAGATACCAGTGACAAGCGCGACTGCGACCAATATTCCTACTTGGCCGGAGTAGAAGAAGTAGCGGCCGAGGCAGAGGCGGCTGGCGCCCGAGGAACTGGTATTACGTCTCGGCCCCTTCGGGCTTGAAGCGACGTCTTGGTGCTGGCCTTGGCGGCAGCCTGCGCATGCCTCTTGCACCTATCAACGCTCCAGATTGATATTGACAGGTCCTTTGCGACTTCTTTACGGTGCTTGCCGCTGTACAATTCGTTCATGACGGCGTTGCAATCGACGTCGTCCGCTGCATATATCGGATGACTACCTGCTCCAAATACCATCGTCGCCACCAGCATCGCGGAAACTGCCATAACTGCACTCTTCTTGATCAACATCTTGTCCTCTGAGGGTTGTCAGCTTTCGAGCGCGATCCGTATTCAATCGCGCTGATTAGCCGCCGAAAGTTGCCGGTGAGTAAGCCGTCTCGGTGAATCTCGAAGCCGCGTTTGTGCGCGGATTGACTCTTGATGAGTTTGCGGCACCGAGTAGATGGACGCGATCCTGTCGTCGGTTGGGAAACAAACCGAAGCAGCACGCTGCTCGGCACCGATCGCAAGACCCTGTACACGAAACTCCGAGCTTTAGACAGCGAATGAAGGTATGGTGGGGCAAAATACCCCGGAAGCCGTCGCTTTTTGCCCCGTCTTAATCCGTCCGTGCCTCTGAATTTCAAGACGATTCTCCACGCCAGCGATGTGTCTCTGAGCGGGTGTGGCATCAAAACTCTCGAGCCCGTTCGAATGCCAGCTGTTACTGCCGAAGTCCCTAACGCAGTATACGGAGAGCTGACCATGAACTTGGCGGACAGTTTGTATCTCCGGGAAGGGGACGTCCTAAGCACTCCAGGCTCGCTTCCTACTGATTTTTGGAATGCGTAGCTGTCCGTGTCCGCACGTGATTTCCCTCTGGTCAGGGTTGGACATCCACGACTCTCCTTCGTTATCGCTGTCCGTGTAAATCGGACCTTGGTCGGATAAGTCATTTGCCGGCTGATCAAACGAGGTTTGTCTGAGCGAAATCATGCAATTCCCGTAACGCATCTGTGCGTCTGTCGTCAGACTATGGTCGGATGTCTCCACCCGACCCTCATATGCAATGATTCAGTAGGAGAATGGTCAGTGGAGCCGATTGGGAAAAAACCTACTATTGTTGTGGTCGACGACGATCCGTCGATATTGCGTGCTCTGCGCCGGCTTCTCTCCGGGGCTGGCTTCGACGTTCTGACCTTCGATCGCCCAAGCACTCTACTGAAGAGTGACCTGCCAAAAGCGGGAGCGTGCCTGGTAGTCGATATCAATCTGCCGGAGATGAGTGGCATTGAGCTATGCGAATGTCTTGCGGCCTCTGGATGCAGTCTTCCGGTGATCCTGATCACGGCTCACACAGACGAAGAGACTCGAAGGCTGGCTGATGACGCTCATCCGGTTGCTCTGCTGATCAAGCCGTTCGGGCGCGAACTCTTGGTGAATTCGATCGAAAAAGCACTGCTCGCTGACCAGCACTGATTGAGATCGTCGCGTTCCGACCGAAGTGATTTGATCGGTGTATCCGTTCGGTACACCAGATCCGGCCCTGTCTCGGAATTACGCGATTCTTATCCTTGACACATAGTCGATCTCAACCCTAGTTGTATTTTCGTAGACGCTGGACCGGCGCTCTTTTTGCTAAACCCCCTTCTTAACTGATGCCCCGGATGGTCGATTGAACCAAAGAGTGTGGAGTTGGTGCTGTAAACGTGCGCAATCCAGTTTCGGCTCAAAAAATGATTCACGCGGAGCGAGGGAATCGGCAGCTTGTTGGCGTTTCTCTCGAGGGAAGACGTTTTGAACAGTTCATCCAGGAGCTTTCGGCCTCGTTCGTCCGCTCGCCGGTCGATGAAATCGCAGGTGAAATAGACCATTGGATCCGAGAGATCGTGCTCGGCCTTAACCTCGATCGAGGTGCGTTGGCTCAGATCGACGCGAAATCGGGAAAGTTGACGGTGCGTCACTCCTGGGGGCGCGACCGCCTCGTCAAGCTTCCGATCGGCCTCGAGCTTGCCCGACCCGCCCCTTGGTTTGATGGAACGCTCATGAAAGGGCGGACTGTTGTATTTTCCAGCGTGAAGGAACTCCCCCCGGAATTCCTCGCCAATGATTGGACTACCTCGTTCAGACGATACGTTCCCAAATCGAATGTCACGTCGCCGATCAGAATCGGAGGGGAAGTCATTGGAGCACTTGGGTTTGCGTCTTTGACGAAAGAACGTAGTTGGTCACCCCGGCTGATCCGGCGTTTGGAACTTGTCGCAGCGATTTTCGGAAACGCGCTCGAACGAAGGCTCGCGGCCGAGCAAAATGCTCTGCTCCGTGAAGAATTGAGTCATATGTCGCGTACCGCAGCCATGGGCGAATTGACCGCATCGCTGACTCATCAGCTCAATCAGCCCATCGGCGCGATCCTGATGAACGCGGAAGAGATCCAAAGAATGCTTGAATTTGGTCATCCGAATCTCGAAGACATCAAGGATGCGGTAAGCGATATAATTAAGGATGATCTGCGCGCGACGGAGACAATCAGGGGGTTGCGCAGCTTCTTTCGCAAAAGTGAGGTTGAGAAGGCCCCGCTCTATGTAGGAGATGTAGTTACTGAAGTATTGCGTATGCTTCGCAGCGACTCGCTTTTGCGAAACGTATTGTTGACTTTTGAAACTCCAGCTTTGCGGATGCGAGTGGCCGGAGATCGAATCCAACTCCAACAGGTGATTCTCAATCTGGTTCTTAACGCGTTCGACGCCGTCGCGGAAAGAGACGACCTCCGCGAAGTCTCCATCAGCATGAGCGTCGATAGAGATGAAGTCAGGGTAGCGGTCCGTGATTCGGGCGAAGGCATTGACCCTGTAGCGATGTCGCAAATCTTCGAACCGTTTTTCACTACCAAGGCGAGGGGAATGGGTATGGGCCTGACGATCGCTCGTTCGATCGTAAAGGCGCATGGTGGCCAGATTTCTGCCCGGCGGAATCCTGATCGAGGTTCTACGTTCGAAATCGTGTTGCCCGCGTTGCAAGAGGATATCTGATGACGACAAGCACCAACGTTAGGTCGATTAACGACAAGGAGATCATAGCCATTGTCGACGACGACGAATCGATTCGAAAGGCGCTGCTTCGAACGCTCGTTGGAGCTGGAATGGAGGTCTTGTCTTTTTCGTCAGCCCAGGACTTGCTAACAGCAGCCGAAATCGAACGTGTGTCGTGCGTCGTTTCAGATCTGCGAATGCCGGGCATTGACGGGCTGCGCCTGCAGAGTGCGTTGGCCGAACGCATGCCCCATGTTGCCATGGTGTTTGTTACCGGTCACGGTGATGTACCTTCGACAGTACAGGCTATGAAATCCGGCGCAGTGGATTTTCTTGAAAAACCAGTCAGACGCGCAGATCTGATGGAGGCGATCACTCGAGCCACGCAGCGAACTCACCGCACCGAAGCGGAAGCAACGGACTTAAATTCGTTGAAGAGCCGGTACGCGAAGCTTACTCCTCGCGAGCGTCAAGTCTTCGCGTTGGTTGCGGCCGGCTTACTCAACAAACAGATTGCTGCCGAGCTGGGGAACGCCGAGAAAACCACAAAGCAACATCGCGGGGCGGTAATGGTCAAGATGCGAGCAGATTCGCTGGCCGATCTGGTTCTTATGGCAGAGCACCTTGGTGTTAGACCGTCGCACACGGACTTCTCAAGAGCCAAGGGATTGGTTCGAGAGAGCTAAAGATCCAAGGGGCAAAAGCTCTGACCGCCTCTGCTGATTATCGGTTCACAATCGCCGATCCTGAGAAGGGTAGGCGGAAATCATGAACCTCGGAAGCACTCGCAATGAAAACTCTGGCGTAAAGTGCCATGACGCTGACTCGCAGAGGTATAGACACACTTAGCTCAATAGTGCGTCAGAGCTGAATTTGGTTCGGACGCTTTGTGGCATACCGGTCTTCAACGCGACAGCAAGGTGTCACATCGGACGTTGGTCTCGTCACTCATCAGTCAAAATGTTGAACCCAGACCCGCTGCGGGTCTGGTCACTGACAGGGACATCGGTGACGATCAGTGTCGTCCCGGGCGAAACTGCCGCACGCGCTTGTTCAAGGAATCCTGGCGGAAAGGTAACGTGCATGGCCAGTTCCTCTATGTCCGGCGCGGAGGCGCGGCCGAAACTCGATGTCGAAAGCCATTCTCGTTGTCCGTTCGAGCCGAATTTATCCAAGGCTGAGTACACGTGGCTTCCGAAACCCTGACCCAAGCCGGTCGTGGTCAAAGCGGCGCGCCCAATCTCAATGCCGTTGCGATAAACGTAAACTTGCCGATCCGGGATGCTCAGTATGACGGACAAAGGGCCAGTCGGCGCTCGTTCCGGATGCCATTCAAACTTGCCCGTAGGCTGTGACGGCATTGAGGACACGCCCGTCTCTCCAGATAGCAAACGCCCGGGCTCTGATGTTTCGCCCGGTGCAAACTTATCGTCGGTAATTATCACACTCGTCCCGTGTTCCGTGACTGAATAAAGCTTTTCGGCGAAATCTACCGGCAACCGCACGCACCCGTGTGATGCTGGATAACCGGGCAAGCGACCGGCATGCATGGCAATGCCGGTCCAGGTCAGCCGCTGCATGTGCGGCATCTTCGCCCCTTTGTAGATGTTCGATTCGTGACGGACCTTCTTCTGCAAAATAGTGAACATACCCGTCGGAGTTGGATGGCCTTTTGTCCCAGTGCTGATACTAGATTGACCAATGCGGACGCCGTTGCGGTAAACATACATTTGTTGTTCCGGGAGACTGACGATGATCACGACCGGTCCTGCTGGTGAGATCTCAGGATGCCATAAGTAGTCGCCTGGCTTGAAATCTTGCGTCAGGGGCTGAACCGCGCGACCCTTCGTATGGCCGGCCGCGCTTGCATTGAATGGCGTGGCAAGAATGAGGACTACCAGCAGTGGGAGCCGAAGTTTTATCGGAACCTCACCTCGTCGCCAACTGGCGATCCACACTCTTAACCGCACTCGAAACCGGTTGAGTCTGGTGGAGTTCCGTGATTCGCGCAGCAATCTCTCGACTCAGTGTTGCCAGATCATTACTCAGAGCCGACGACGCGCCTGTTTCGCCTGCGCTCACAGGCGTGCCGGCCGTGGTTTCGGACGCATACAAGTCCTTACCCGAGCCGTCCTTGATGATCCATCGCGCGATCAATTGCGACTTCCGATCGGAAGTTGTTTCGAATCGTTGAACATCAACCTCAATTTGGTAATCGATGTGGGTCCTGACCGGCCATGGATATTTCTCGATCTGCTGGGTGTTCAGCAGTTTCGAGATGTTCTCGGACAAAACGCGTGCGAAGTTTTTGTCTAGCGGCTCGCCCCATCGCTTTTCATCAGAGAGATCGAGTTCATTGGTTGATGTTTGAGTTACTACTTCCAGGCGCCGCAAATAGTCCGGAAAATCGATCGGCCCGATTCCCACCGTAAGGGGAAAATTGGTGGTTGCACCGGCAGGGGTTGAAACCGGCACGGAAGCGTCAGTCAGCGGCGACAATATAAAAAACTTCGACCGATCGGGTTGCGGCGCCAACGGCGAGCATCCCGCCACAAGCGCACACGCCAATGCAATCAAGGTAGCCTTGACGTCTTTGGTTGTCATCGGTCTTTTTCGCCCACGTACTTTCCCCGTACGAGCGCCGCGGGATTTCTGTGCAAGTAGTCCGTCAGCTCCCCAATTGAACGGGACGTGTCGGCCAGCTGATCAAGGGCCGCGTTTAGGTTCACGGAAAGCGGCGAATCAGGGTCGAGGTTGGACTTCACCTCGAGCAACGCCTCGCGCGTATCTTTCATTGTAGCGTTCGCTTCGTCGGAACTCCGCTGAAGACTCTCTACCAGCGGCGTAACTCGTGCGTTGACGTTGTCCAGCGCAGCGCGCAGTGAGGTGATAGTGCGGTTGAGATTCGGCACGGTCTGCTTCAGAGAGGCAAGCGTATCTTTCAGGTCGGTCGAGCCGGTGAGTTGGTTGATGGAGTCGGCGGCGTTAGTGATCGAGGCGACCATTTTGTTTAGATCGATGCGATCGAGTTTGGCCAATGCGTCGGTTGCTTGCTTCTGAATTTGCTCCAGATTGGTTTGAACCGTTGGAATCTCGCGCAAACTGCCGCTGCCGGGTACCAATACCAGATCCAGTGGCGCGTTCGGGTGAAGGTCCAGATCGACGAAGAGTAAGCCGGTCAGGAGGCTTTCAGTGTCGAGCTGTGCCCTCATGCCCCGAGCCACCAAGTCTTCCAAACCGGGCTGCGATAAGGCGTGGCCCGTACCGCCACTCTGCATAATCATCGAGCGCTCTATGCCTATGATCACTGGCAGCCGCAACTCCTTGAGGTCCGGCCGCACCTCACCTTCCGATGGGCTGAGCGCCAACTTTATCTCCTCAACGGTGCCGATTTGGACGCCCTTGAACTTGACTGGCGCGCCGATCCTCAAGCCATTTACGTTGCCTTGAAACATGCACACAAACCGCAGCGGCTTCTTGAATAGACTACCTGAGCCGACTACGACTATCGCCGCAATTACCAGCGCAAAGCTGCCGACAACGAACATCCCGATAGCCGTCGCACTGATTCGCTTACCCATGTTGGCCTAATCCCTCGCCCTTTTCCTTGCCGCGGGTGAGAAACTTGCGAACGCGGGGGTCCTGGGAATGCGCTAATAGATCATTGGGATCGCCGCTCGCAATCTGCACGCGCGAATCCGCGTCAAGAAATACACAGTTGTTACCTATTGCAAAGATGCTGGCCAATTCGTGCGTAACGATCACGATAGTCGCGCCGAGACTGTCGCGTAACTCGCGTATCAGCTCGTCAAGCAAACTGGAGCTGATTGGATCGAGGCCGGCGGACGGCTCGTCGAAGAATAGAATTTCCGGATCGAGGGCCATCGCACGTGCCAAGCCCGCGCGTTTCTGCATGCCGCCACTGATCTCATTCGGGTAGAAATCCTCGAACCCGCTCAGCCCAACTAGTGCTAGCTTAAGCGCGGCGATCTCGCGAATTTGCGACGGCGTTAGATCGGTGAATTCGCCGAGCGGCAGTCCGACGTTCTCGGCCAGAGTCAGCGAACTCCATAGCGCTCCGCTCTGGTATAGGATTCCGAACCGGCGCAGCATCAGTTCCCGAGTCGCGGGGTCGGCCTCGGTGAAGTTGATATCGCCATATATGATCTCGCCGGTTGCGGGCTTTTTGAGCCCGATAAGATGACGCAGCAGCGTGCTCTTACCGCATCCGCTGCCGCCCATGATGATGAAGATATCACCGTGGCCAACAGTGAAGTTGATGTCGCGCATCAAAACGAAACTGCCGTACGCCATCGTTAGGTTCTTGACTGTGATGTGCGGCTGGTCATTTTGACTGTCGCTTGGGTTGGTTGCGTTGGTGGCCATCGCTTATTCGTCCTGGTTAGATGCCGATGATATTGAATACGACGGCGAATAGTCCGCAGGCGACCACGGCCATTACGATCGACATGACGACTGCCTGAGTCGCTGCGTCGCCAACAGCCGAAGAGCTGTTGCCGCACTGAAACCCCTTCAGACATCCGGCTATCGCAATCAAAAGTCCGTAGAAGGTCGCTTTGAAAAGTCCGCCGAAAAGATTGGTCAGCGTCAGGGTCGCGATAGTTTCTTGCATATAACCGCGCACCGACAAACCAAGCATCCCCACACCGACGAACAGACCACCAAGAATCCCAAGGAAGTCGGCGTATAGGCATAGCAGCGGCATCATCAGCACCAGGGCGATCACTCTCGGGAGCACGAGAAATTCCATGGGCGAAACGCCCATGGTCGTAAGGGCATCGATTTCCTGCGTCACTTTCATCGTGCCCAGCTTGGCTGCAAATGCGGCACCGGTGCGTCCCGACATAATGATCGCGGTCATAATTGCGCCCATGTCGCGAGTCATGCCGATGCACACCAGATCTGCGACGTAGATGGATGCTCCGAACTGAGAGAGCTGGACGGCTCCCATGAAGGCAAGGATCACTCCGACCAGAAATGAAATGAGCGTAACTATGCCGACCGCGTTCGCACCGCATTCCTGGATAACTTCAATTAGGTCAACTCTACGATAGCGCGCTTTGCCAGGGACAAATTTTCCGAAGGCGACCGTTAGCTCGCCGAGAAAGGACATGACGTCGTCGATCGAGAGACCATAGCCGAGCGTAGCTTTACCGACTCGTTCGAAGAATGGCGATTTGACCTCAGCGCTGCGGGTGCCCTTTTTCTCTGGCACGGCTTCCGCAAGTTCGAGCAGGCGCCTCAACCCCTCAGGCAACCCGGCACGATCTTGGTCTATTCCGTGCGCGCGACATGCTGCACTTGTTTGTACCAGGAACGCTATGAGCCCGCTGTCCCACTTGGCCAGTTCCGAAGTGTCGAACGAGATCCCTTTGAGCAGAGCAACCGACTCCAGCTCCTTCCGAAGAAGCGCACCCGAAGGTACGTCCCGCGTCAAATGCCAAGCCCCTGACAACTTGATGAGCAGAGTTCTATCGTCGGCTCGAGTAAGCCGTACACTACCCTGATTGCTGCCAGAATTAGCTTCGTCCAAATTCGTCATCGATCCCAAAAGGTAAGGAGAACCGCTTGGGTAGCCGTCTAGTCAAAATTGCTCTTGTCCTGCGCGAACCACTACCATCCCTGACGATTGTAATAGCTAACTATAAGCTCGACGATCTGGTCTGTCGTCTTGTCTACCAGGTAACCTGTCGAAGACGTGTAGTTCTTGACACCGCCAGCTGCCAGGTTCACGCCTAGCGATGCGGCTGCTGCGGCGCCGCCCGCAGCCGCGCCTGCCGGTCCGGTGATTCCAGCTCCCGGCATGTAGCCGCTATCAGCGGAGGTACTGAAATCCATCACCTCGGTCGAGCCTTGTTCAGTTCTTTGAATGACCTCAACCACTGTTTCGAGCTTCGATGCGCCAGCTCCCAGGCCGATGACCATTCGACGAAGCTTGTTCCCTTCGCTTATATCGATGAACTGCCCATCTAAAATGAGCACATTATTTCCGCTGGGAGGCGTACCGCGCTGAAGGCAAGTGGCGACGATGCCCTTCTGAGTCAAGTCAGCTGCAACCCTTACGCAAATATTTTGAGACGTTTGGTGCGCAATCTGTGCTTGTTCGGCGGTTTCGTTCTCATCCGTCACGTTTCTGTAGGCTACTTGAAAGATACTGGCGTTGAGAGAAACATCGGACGAATTAACGGCAAACGGATACACGAAAACTTGAGTCGGTCGTGAGGTCGTGATCGGTGACGCTGAACTTTGTTGCGTGACCTGGGCACCGGCGCATCCGACCGTTGCAACCGCCAAGATGACATAAGCTCGAGTAAGTAAATTGCACCTCATATTATCTATTCCTTCTATACAGGATTTGATTCCTTCACTGCGTCTGCTCTGCCTTCAGTTTCTTCTATGGAAACCTGTCCGCTCAATCGGACTTTGGTCCTATAGGCAGTTACGCCTACTGAACGCTCAAAGCTTGATGAATCGACAATACGATCGGCCAAAACCAAAGACGAAAGTGAATTCACTAGTTATCGATCATCGATTGTGATCAGTCTTTCACTCTCGGCCCATCTCTTCTCCCAGGACCTGCTCTAGATGATTTTCTTCGAGTACGCGTGTGCGTTCGGTCTCCAGCGTGATCTTGGCTTCGAGAAGACCGATTGTGTATCCAAGAAAAGTGCGCCAGCCTCGTCCATCCGGTATGAACGCTAGCTTCGAGTTCCGCAGGATTGTCGTCGTCGAAATACTCGTAAAACCGAATCAGATTGGGCAAATGCTGTATCCGGTTGAGCATCGATGAAACGCTCTCTAAATTTAACGTCTCTGCCGCGCTTCCAGTGTCTGCGCCTTTCTGTTGATCAAGCGAAGGTAGTCCTCGTTTCCAATCCGAAGCCGTTATCAGACCAAGGTCTGATTTACTTGAGCGGGACGACGAAGGAAGCTGCCTGACTAATATGAAGGATCAATCCGCGACAGTTTCGAAAGTCAAGGATCGATTGTTTGGGTTTCCCACGTCCAGTCAGCCCTATTCGGTTCGAGGCGGGGCAGGTCCATCAGCGAAAGGAGCTTAGATGTCTGAAGTTAAATTCGGCCGGATCGTCGCGATTTCGTTCGCATGTATGCTCGTGTTGACGGGTTGCGTTTCGCAGCAGAAGTACGATGCGCTCCAGACCCGATATGACCAACTCAACCAAACGATGTCGTCGGAAATCGGTGCCAAACAGATGCACATCGAGCGACTCCAGAATGCCATCAAGGTCACGGTCAACGATCAGCTGCTGTTTCCATCTGGCGACTGGCAAATGCCGGCCGGAGCGCAACAGACCATCGCAAAAATGGTCCCGATCCTGGCCCCGATGCAGCAAACCAGGATTGTGGTTAGCGGCTACACCGACAATGTACCAATTGGCCCCGGCCTCAAGCGCCAGGGTATCTCCAGCAATCTGGTGCTGTCACAGAAGCGGGCCGACAACGTGATGCAGTTTATGATTGCTCAGGGAGTCAATCCCGCTTTGGTATCCGCGCAGGGTTTCGGCGATGCGGACCCGGTGGCCTCTAACGACACCCCAGAGGGCCAAGCGCAAAACCGCAGGGTGGAACTGACGCTGTCAGGCTCGGGCAACTGATTTAAGTCCTAGCTGAGCGCAGTAGCAATAGTCGCTGCTCCTTAGGACCGTCCACCTAAAACTACTATCGACGATCTCTTTGTGGCGAATTGCTGATTTCCTCAGAATCCGCAATTCGCTGCACACAGGGGCAGGCCTGAGGGGATGAGTCGGCGAGAGGCGCGCGGCCGTTTAGGAGCGAGAAATGATGATAGTGGCCTCGCGCTTGCGAGTTGATAACGTTCGCTCTAATTACTACGAGCTAACGCTCGAATCCGTGCTGAGGGAATACGAATGAGTTGGAGTCGTCGATACGCCATACAAAGCTACCTGTTGTCAACCGTCTGGATAGCTCCAGTCCTTGCGCTTGTGCTCGAGCAATTAACGTTCCGAATCGGGTACGCATATCAGTTAGATCTCGGCTGGTTTCCCGGATTCGCCGGTGGCACCAGGGATGGAACAATCGCCATTGCCGACTATGTTATATCGTCGTCAATTGCGTTCATTGTTTTCACTTTCAGCTCGTTGATCGTCGCAATGCAGGTTGCGAGCGGCCAATTGACTTCTCGAATAATTGCGACAGCACTGCTGCGCGACAATGCCATCCGCGGCTCGGTCGCTGTGTTCGTGTATGCCTTGCTGATTGCAGTCGCGGTCAAGACACGAGTGGACACGATACCGCGCTCGCTCGTAAGCATGACGGGAATTCTGGGGTTGCTGAGTGTTCTGGTTTTTATGTTCCTTATCGATCATGCGGCGCGGTTTTTGCGTCCCGTCAATATAGTCTGGCGCATAGCTCAGCAGGGATTACGGGTTATCGACGACGTTTATCCGATTCTTCTCGCCGTATCCTCAACTGCAGCGCAAAAGACTGAGAACCTTGGACCACCGGAACGAGAAATTCAACATGGCCATAGCTCTGCCATAATAATCGCAGTAAATACCGATGCGTTGGCGGCCGAAGCCAAAAGGGCGGATGCAATCATCGAGCTGGTACCTCGTGTCGGCGACTTCGTGGCAAAGAATGATCTGCTCTTCCAGCTGCGAGGTAGGGGTGCCGCGAGAATCGACGAACGCTTCCTACGCAATCAGGTGGCCTTTGGTCGCGAACGCACGATCGAACAGGACTCAACATTTGCTTTCCGGGTTATCGTTGACATAGCCATCAAAGCGCTGTCACCGGCGATCAATGACCCGACGACCGCGGTAATTTCTATAGATCAACTACAGCGATTGTTGCGCACCGTAGGCAGCCGTGATTTGCGCGACGACCAAATATTCGATAGCGAAGGGCAGTTGAGGCTCATCTTTCACACTCCGAACTGGCAGGACTTTGTCGACGTCACGTTCAGCGAGATCCGCATGTATGGCGCTGGAAATCTGCAGGTCATCCGCCGCCTGCGCGCCATGATCGATAGCATTTCGCACAGCCTGCCAGAGCGCCGCGTTTCCGCACTACAAAAGGAGCTCGATCTGCTCGAACGCGCGAGCGATGAGCTTTATCGATTCCAAGAAGATATCGAACGCTCCCGCGTCTCCGATCCGCAAGGACTTGGTGGTGCATCACGTCCGTAGCCTTCCGAAGTCCTCCGCTTGTGGGTTGTGGCGCAGGTGGCAATGGAGCATGCCGTCCATTAGACCAAGGTCTGACAGACCAAAGTCCGATTGCGCCAGTGAAGACTGACGGCAAAACTCAACCAATGAATCATTCCGCAATCAAGACGAACCGACTCTTCTTGCAACTTGTGCTCAACCTCGAGAAGGGAGGAACGAGCACAATCAGAAAAAACAAGTTAAAGCCTTTGGCGATCGCCGCCGCAATCACAGTTGCAGGATGCTCTCAGGTTGCAATTCAACCGCAGGAGCGCTGTGAACTGATGACTGCGCAGATTTGCTCTCGAGCAGCAGAGTCCCAATTGCTCTATGGCACCCTCACCGTCAACTACCCATTTCAACCGGAAGACGCCCGTGTGGTGCCCTTCGTGGTACCGGTGTTCAGGCAGGATGGACTCTTGGCTGCAGAAGTAGACTGCTACGCTAACGCCGATTCTCATACTTATTCGGTAGTCCGTTCAGAAATCGTGATTTCGCCGACATCTCAGGAATCAGTTGACTTCCTTCGAACTCGACACTTGTGTTCAGACAAGGGATCCGATTCGGGGGACGAACAGCCGCGTCTCCCGACTTGAAATGCAGCCAATCGATCTGATCGTCTGAGTGTGCGGCAGTGCTGAAATATCTAAATTTGATTCTGCGAACTATGAAAAAGAGGCGGGAACGAGCGGTCCTCACAGGGTTGCTCATCGGATTTGTTCTCATCGCTGCATGCGGCCATGAGAAGGAAGCCGCGCCGGAGGCTATTCCGGTGACGGTGCAGAGGGTTGCAATGGCGAGCGGAGTGTCCGCAGTCGCGTATTCAGCCAATATTGTTGCAGATACGCATGTCGACCTCGCGTTCAAGGTCAACGGTTACGTGCGGTCAATCCTGCAAGTCAAAGGATCTGATGGCAAATTGCGCAACGTTCAGGCGGGAGATCCGGTGACAACTGGCACGATTCTCGCCACTGTCAAGGACGACACCTATCGTAACACTCTTGCCAAGGCTCAGTCGGACCTGGCGAACTCGCGCGCGACGTTGAGCAAGGCGAAAGCAGATTTCGCGCGCTACAGCCAACTGCTAGAGGAGCGAGTCATCTCAAGGGCCGACTATGACGCCGCGAAGCAGCATTACGATTCTGCGCAGGCGTCGGTTGGAGCGTCGCAGGCAATGGTGCAGCAGGCGCAGGTCGATCTGGACGACTGCAAGCTCAAGTCGCCCATGAGCGCGCTGGTTCTCGATCGAACGATCGAGGTCGGCACGCTCGTCGCGCCGAGCACTGTGGGCTTCCAAATTGGAGATACCGCAAAAGTCAAAGTTGTATTCGGCGTTCCTGGATCCATCGTCGCGGGACTCAAGTCCGGCGCGGAGATCACCTCCACGGTCGACGCGTTCCCCAGCCAGGTCTTCCAGGGCAGTATCACGAAAGTGGGGGCCGTCGCTGATCCCAATACGCGCGTGTTCGACGTAGAGGCGACGATTCCGAACGCCGAGGGCCGCCTACGCGTCGGCATGATCGCGTCTATTCGGCTGCCTGCGACGGTGCAGGCGGCGAACGTGGTGGTGATACCGACGCGGTCGATCGTGCGCCCGCCCGACGATCCGAAGGGCTACGCAGTGTACGTGGCGCAGAAGGGGGCGGATGGCACGATGGTCGCTGAGCTCAAGAAAGTTGCGGTTGGTCCTGTCGTTGGCGACCAAGTCTCCGTCGAATCGGGGCTGGACTCGGGCGCGCAGGTCATAGTCAGGGGTGCGGACATCGTCTTCAACGGCGCGAGCATCAACGTAGTCCCCTAGGTGCGATTCGATGGCGCATCGGCCTGACAACGAAATAATCGCGACGACGCACAACACGGCGCGGTTCTTCACGGAGAATCGGCAGATCTCATGGGTCGCGCTGCTGCTCGTGATCGCATGGGGTATCTACGGCTACGAGAAGATGCCCAAGCGGAAAGATCCCGACATCCCGGTCAAGGAAGCGCAGGTCGTGTGTACATGGCCGGGCGTGAGCGCCGACCGCGTCGAGCAACTGGTCACGCGCAAGATCGAGGAGAAGCTGGCGGAAGTCTCTGAGGTACGCGCGCCGTCGGCCGAGGAATATTCGATCAAGTCGCTTACGCTGGACGGGATTTCCGTCGTCAATGTCCAGGTCGACTACACCGTCAAAGACACCAAGCCCATCTTCAATGAGATGGACCTGAAGCTACGGAGCATCAGCGATCTGCCTAAGGGTGCGGGACCGATCCAGTTCTTCAGCGGGTTCGGCGACACGGCGGCGCTGATGCTTACGGTGGCGAGCCCCAAGGAGACCGAAGTTGCCCTGTCCTTGCGCGCCAAGGAGATCGCTGCCGCGATCGATGCGGCGCGCAGCGGCGCGGCAGACGCGAGCAAGCGAGCAACGATCGTCGTTGCGTTTCCGCTCGCTCTTGACACGAACGGAATCGCAACCAATGTGCGCGACATCGTCGGGCCTTGCCTGCAAAATGCCGGCGCGTTAAGCGATACACGTCCGATCGCTGGCAAGGGATTCGCGGGCCTCGACGGCGCGAGCGAATCCGACGAGGGGCTGCACGCGGCATTCATGGCGTGCGTCGAGGAGAAGTACGGCTCGGCTTCGTTCGATCCAGACATCTGGCAGCCAGTCGTCATTCGCAATGCGGCAGACACGCAAGCGCGGCTCGACACCGTGGCGGGCGACAAGTACAGCTTCCGCGAACTTGATGACTTCACCGACCTGATTAAGCGCGGCCTGACGGGCGTGCCGCAGGTGTCCAAGATCCTGATCTCGGGCGACCTGCCGCAGTGGATCAACCTCGAATACTCGCAAACCAAACTAGCAGCGTATGGGATCACGCCCAGCG
>Ga0209772_10000022_pt1 | contig 33610 bp, 37 predicted proteins | sample BogFormECP03_OM1_FD_188235 | JGI IMG/M metagenome (GOLD analysis project Ga0209772, IMG submission 188235) | Bog forest soil microbial communities from Calvert Island, British Columbia, Canada - ECP03_OM1 (SPAdes) (version 2) | ecosystem: Environmental > Aquatic > Freshwater > Wetlands > Bog ... | reverse complement strand
TGGACCCGTGTCCACGCGTGGGCAGCGCGGAAGACGAGGAGCTCGCGTGGCCCCTGACGGCGGCGCTTTAGAGCCGCGAGCATGCCCAGCGCCGGTGCGTCGGCGATCGTAAGTCGCTGTCGCTTTCCAGCCTTGCCGACGTAGTCGAACACCGCGTGATCGGGACGGACGGTTACCTGCTCGCGCAGTAGCGTCGTCAGGCCATAGTGCTTGTTCTCACGTGCGTAGCGGTCGGAGCCCACCCGGAGCAGGCCGATGTCGAGCAGGCGGAGCGATAGCGCCAACACGCGGCGATGACTCAGCGGTTCGGACTCATCCCCGAGACCGAGCTCGATCCGCCGACGCAAACGCGGTTGCGCTCGGCCAAACGCCTCCATGTCGTGGAACTTGAGTTGATCGCGCTCATGCTGCCACGCCGGGTGATAGCGATACTGCTTCCGACCGCGGCTATCGACGCCTGTCGCTTGCAGATGGGAGTCGTCGTCGGGCGCGATCCAAACCGACGTCCATGCGGGCGGTATGGCCAGTCTGCGAATCCGATCGAGCACGACCAAATCCTCGACGAGCGCCCCGTGCTCATCGAGATAGGCGAAGCCCGCAGCCGCCGTCACACGCTGCAGACCCGGCTCGAAGTCGTGCACGAAGCGGAGCGGAACGGGGCTTCGCTCACGACTCATCGACAGCCACGTCTCCGTTTCGGCGTAGCTCCCACCCTCCTCGTCAAGTAGTGGCAGGTAGGCGCTAGGTCCGAAGTAGAACCAGAGGATCGAGGGCGCCCGATCACGGTCGAACGTTAGCCCCATCGCTCACCCCACGGAAAGCTACCGGCAAACGTGCTGGATTCGGCCGTCGGTAGGACGGTCTTCGGTCGAGTGTCTTCGGGCGTCTTTCCAGAGGCCGAAGAACCGCCGGGCTTTGGGCGGGTCGGGCGCGGGCCTGCCCCGCTAGACTCCGCCGCGATACCGCCGTGAGCGGACCTCTGCCGACATCCGTCGGAGGACGGCAGACCGATAAAAGGAGGAGCCATGAGCAGCGCGGAGTTGGAGCTCGGTCCCATCGACATCGTCGTAATTGGCTTCCCCGCGGAGGCGCCACGAACGGGCGAGGCCATCCCGATGTTCGTGGACCTCGTGGACCGCGGGATCATCCGGGTCCTGGATGTGTTCATGGTTCAAAAGGACGCCGATGGCACGGTCTCAGGCGTTGAGATCGCCGACCTCGACGGTGACGGGGCGGGCGACCTCGTCGTATTCGAAGGAGCGCGGACGGGCATGCTCGGCGACGAGGACGCCGCCCTGGCGGGCGAGGCGCTCGAACCGGGCGAGGCGGCCGTGCTGATCTGCTTCGAGAACACCTGGGCCGGGCCCTTCGCTTCAGCGGTGCGCCGCAACGGGGGGAGGCTTCTGGACTTCCAGCGGGTCCCAACGCAGGAGGTCATCGCCGCCATCCAAGCCCTCGATGCCGAGTAGGCATCCTAAGAAGAAGGAGACACCAGCATGCCACTACTTCGTCGCGTTGCCCGTGTAGCCGCAGTCGGCGCCGTCGCCGGCGGCACCGCCGGGGCCGTTCAACATCGCCAGCAGGGCCGGTGGGCCCGGCAGGAAGAAGAACAGAGGGCCGCCCAGGAACGCCAGCAGATGGCCGCCGCGCCGCCCCCGCCGGCAGAGGACCCGATGGACAAGCTCAAGGAGCTCGGTCAGCTGCACGAGTCGGGTGTCCTCACCGACGAGGAGTTCTCAGCCGCCAAGGCAAAGATCCTCAACGTCTAGGTCGACAGGAGCCCGCGGACGACACGACGTTCGTGAGCGGCACGGTCGTCGACGTCGACAGCCCGCTGCCGCAACGCCTCGCCCCCGCTCGGAAAAGAGACGGGAGTCCCCATCTGGCGACTCCCGTCTTTCGATCTGCGGCTACGCTCTCGCACCGACTGCGCTGACTTCGGTTGCCCCCATAACGCGTTCGCGCTGGTGGGGGCTCGTCGCTCAGAGGAACGAAGTTTCGAGCGGGGCCCCCAACACAGCGATGTCGATGTCCGCTTCGAACAGCTCTTTACGGGTTTTTGTGCACGACCGGTCGCTCCCCAGTTTGATCAGTTTGCCCACCTGTTCTTCCTCAACGACAACGGCACCGGGGATCAGAAAGTGGCCTTTGAATTTAGTGAAGCTGTACACGCAGGATCCGGACGGGCCGGGGACGGTGAGTTCGAAGTCGGCCGTATATTTCGCTACTCCGCCAGCGGTCAGTTCCACTGTTTCGATGCCCCCCGAGGCGCCGAATTCCGGCTCGCATTCCTTCTTGACGACTTTTGTGAATGAAAGCTCGTCTTTCGCTTCGTTGTTGGTTGTCAGCTCTCCCTTGGAGAACTGAAGGCAAGTTGCGATCCCGAGCTCGCTGAACACCTTCGCGTCCTTCTTCAACGGTTTTCCGCCACTGCTCAGCACGAGCTTGTTGGCGGCCTGAGCGCTGCTCGCGGTCATAGCCGCGAATGCGACCGCCACCGCGAAACCGGTGCGGAGAATTCCTGTCCGTCTCATTGTGTCCGCCTTCCTCGTGGGTTCTGTCCAAGTGTGGGATTCACGTTGGCCTCATAGCGGATCGGGTCGTCAGGCAGGCCGACCGCGTCACGCTGCGCGCCCTTCTCCAGCCGGCCTCGCGGGCCGAAGGCCCGCCCAACGCTTCGCTGCCTCTCTTGGGGACGATCCGAAAACCGACCCTATGGGCTGGCGCGCAGGCTGTCTGTGAGCCTGAACACAGGAACTAGCTGGCGAGCGCGGGGTGTGAGCAAGCTCACATTTGGTCATCCTCAACTCGGTGAGATCACGCTCGCTCCTGCACGAGGCGTTCGGCGGCGGCACGAGCCTCGTCTGGGTCAGGGTAGTGCTTGAACCACTCGATCTTGCCGTTCGTCCATGTGGTGAGGTGCGCCACCCGCTGCTCGACGCGGCCTTTGCCGCCGACCAAGCGGCCGCCCTCCCGAAGGACGCTGAGCACGACGCCGTGCCCGAGATCGAGGAGCTCCTCCTCCTCGTACCGGTAGTCCTCCCAGCTGCGATGCCAGTCCTCGATGAAGCCCCTGATCGCCTCCGCGCCCTCGAAGGTCTCGAACCCAGCGGCGGACATGTCATAAACCGCGTCGGCAGCAAACAAGCTCATCACGCCGTCAAGGTCACCGCGACTCGTGGCCTCGTACCCCTGTCGTGCAAGCCTCACCAAGTCGAGGGTCGTGGACTCCTCGGGCATCCCCCGGTCAGTATCACAGACGGACTCGCATCCGCGCTTATACAGGGGATGACCAAATGTGAGCAAGCTCACTGTCCGCTCATAGACCGACTCGCCGCGCCCACCGAGCGCGGGAGGAGCACGGTGCGGTCATGGTATCGGCGAGGATTGGCAGCGGATGCCAACCGCGCGCAACATCTTGAACCTGAAGGCCGTCCAGAAGAGCTACGGAAGCCGAGCGGTTCTACGCGACATCACGCTCGGGATCTCGGCCGGCGAGCGCATCGGAATGGTGGGGCGAAACGGCGACGGCAAGTCGACCCTTCTGCGCCTGATTGCCGGCATCGAGGCGCCGGACGCAGGAGCGTTGACTCTTCCCGCCGACGTGGACGTGGCGCTGCTCGAGCAGCGGGACGAGCTCGACGAGCGTCGCACGATCCGCGAGACGCTCGTGGGCCGGCGCGCCGACCACGAATGGGCGGGAGACAGCACATTCCGAAGCGTGCTCGACGGGCTCATGGGCGGCGTGGAGCTGGGGCTCTTCTCAGAAGGCATCGACACGCCGATCGCGGGCCTGTCGGGAGGCGAGCGTAGACGGATCGCCCTGGCGCGCCTGTTGCTCGACGCGCCCGAGCTGCTCCTCTTGGACGAGCCGACCAACCACCTGGACGTCGAAGGGGTGGATTGGCTTGCTCGCCATCTCGCTGACCGACGGGGCTCGATAGTTGTCGTCACCCACGATCGCTGGTTTCTGGACGCCGTCTGCACGGCGACCTGGGAGCTCGCCGACGGAGCCGTCCACCAGTACGACGGAGGCTACGCCGCATACGTGCTCGCACGCGCCGAGCGCGAGCGTCAGGAGTCCTCGCGCGAGGACCGCCGTCAGCTGCTGCTGCGAAAGGAGCTTGCGTGGCTGCGGCGCGGACCGCCGGCGCGCACCTCCAAGCCGAAGTTCCGCATCGACGCGGCCAACGCCCTGATCGCCGACGAGCCGCAGGCGCGCGACAAGGCCGAGCTCCTGCGTTTCGCTACGGCGCGTCTGGGAAACAAGGTGCTGGACGCCGTCGAGGTCTCGCTCACGCTGGGCAGCAGAGAGCTGTTGCGCGAGGTGACCTGGCGCCTCGGACCGGGCGATCGCGTGGCGATCGTCGGCGTCAACGGCTCGGGCAAGACCTCGCTCCTGAAGCTCCTGGCCGCCGAGATCGAGCCGACGTCGGGTCAGGTCCAGCGCGGCGCCACGGTCAAGCTGGCACACCTGTCACAGGACACAGTTGAGATCCCTGGGCATCTGCGCGTGCTCGAGTCCGTGGAAGAGGTGCGTGGTCACGCCACCCTCAGCGACGGTCAGGAGATCACGGCCGGGCTCCTGTGCGATCGCTTCGGCTTTCGCGGAGAGAAGGCTCGCACGCTCGTACGCGAGCTGTCCGGCGGAGAGCGTCGGAGGCTGGCGCTGATGCGCCTGCTGATGGGAGAGCCCAACGTCCTGCTCCTCGATGAGCCGACCAATGACCTCGACATCGACACGCTGACGGCGCTGGAGGACCTGCTCGACAGCTGGCCCGGCACGCTGGTGGTGGTCAGTCACGACCGCTACTTCGTTGAGCGGGTCTGCGACAACGTCCATGCTCTCACCGCCGCGGGCGGCATACGCCACCTCCCGGGAGGGATCAGCCAGTACCTCGAGCAACGCCACGCCGAGGAGCCACAGCTCACGCGCTCATCGCCCGAGCGGGGTGTCCCCGCCGGAGCGAGGATACGCGCGGCACGCAAGGAGACGCAGCGCTCCGAGCGGGAGCTGCGGCGACTCGAGGGAGGCATCGAGCGGCTCGCCGAGCGCGAGCGTGCGCTCAGCGATCAGATGGCTGCCGTCGCGAGCGACCACGGGCGGCTCATCGAGCTCCAGGCCGAGGTCGGGCTACTCGTGGCAGAACGTGAACAGCTCGAGGCGTCATGGTTGGAGACCTCGGAATCGCTCGAGGCACACTAGTCGGGGCGGCCGCCGCCCTCAGGCACGGCAAACCGTCAGCTCGGATCGACACGCGCAGCCGCGGTGACGCGATCTCCCCTCTCTGCGTCTGCGCCGAGAAGCTAGAGCCCGTGATGTGGCCACTCGGGGGTGAGGTTCCCCGCCTTGAACGCTGCCGCCCCGATCGTGTGGCGGTCGCGTCGCATGAACATCGAGATCACCATCTCGGCCTCGATGCGCAGGCGCTCCTCGAGCGTGCGGCCGACGCCCCGCATGATGCTCTCCTTGTCGCTGCGAATCGCACCCTGGGGTAGCGCGGCGATCTCGTGCGCGAGCTCCTGAGCTCGTCGCAGCGCTCCTCCTCGGGGCACGATCTCGTTGACGAGCCCGATCCTCTGCGCCTCCTCCACGCCGATGCGCCGACCGGTGATCACGAGCTCCATCGCCTTGGCGAAGCCGACGATGAGGGGGAGCCGTACCGTCATCCCATCGCCGCCGACGATGTTCCAGCGTCGCTCGAGCGCCCCGAACTCGGCGTTCTCCGAAGCGATACGGATATCGGCCAGCAGCGCCGTCTCGAGCCCGGCGGCAAACGCGTACCCGTTGACGGCGGCGATCACCGGCTTGAAGATGTCGGCCTTGCGCGTGTAGCCGCACTCGCCGGGGCTGTTGTGAAGGCTGACGCGGAAAGCGTCGTAGTCTCCGATCTCGCTCAGATCGGCGGCGTCCTGCAGATCCCAGCCGGCGCAGAAGGTCGTCTCGCCGGCGCCGGTGATCACGAGAACGAACGCATCGTCGTCGTCGCGGAAGCGCTCCCAGGCATGATGCAGCTCCGCGTTCATGGTTCGGTCGACGGCGTTGTGCTGATCCGGACGGTTGTAGGTCAGCGTGACGACATGCCCAGCGTGCTCATACAGCAGCGTCTTGTAGTTCATCGATCCTCGCTCCGGTAAGGGCGGCTAGTTCTACGCGGTGCGACCGCAGATAGGCCGACGAGCTCGCAGCTGCGCTGCCATAGCCCCTCGGCGAGCGTCTCGTCATGCGCTTGAGCGCTTGGGGGCCTTACCTTCTCATCGACGACATACTCGCCGGTGAGCTCGGCGGCGTCGGCGGAGAGCGCGAGCCAGAGCAGCGATCTGGCGCCGTGCTGTGGAGAGCGGAAGAACGGGCCCCCCAACGTCGTAAGCGCCCTCCAGATTCCGTTCTCGTTCTTGCCGAAGCCGGTGCGCACGACACCCGGGTGAAAGCAGGTGGCGCACAGCTCCGGCGCCTGCCTGGCCAGCTCGCGGGTAAACAGGATGTTGCACAGCTTCGATGTTCCGTAAACGCGCATCGCCGAGTAGGACTTCTCCGACTGCAGATCTTCCAGATCCAACAGACCCCCCTTGTGGGCGTCGGACGCCGTGGTCACGACCCGCCCGCCGCGCAGGCGATCGCGCAAGAGGCTGGTGAGCAGGAACGGAGCGAGGTGATTGAGCGCAAAGGTCCGCTCGAGACCCTCGGAAGTCTCCTCGCGCGATCCGAACATCGCCCCGGCATTGTTGGCGAGCACATCGATGCGCTCGTGGCGAGCGGCGATATCTTCGGCCAGAGCTCGGACCTCGGCCATCAGCGTCAGGTCGGCGACGTGCTGGTGGATCGGCGCGCCTGCGCCGGCCTTCTCGGCTTCCCGCGCCACGGCGCTCACGCGCTCGCCGTCGCGACCGACCAGCGCGACCTCGGCGCCCGCTTGCGCAAGCTCCACTGCCGCTGCCTTGCCGATGCCTCGGGTGGCTCCCGTGATGAGCACGAACGTCACGTCCAGCGACTTTACAGCCCAGCGTGCACGCGAGATCCCATGCGTCGTTGAGCCACGACCATGCTCGCGCGCCCGATGGACGGCGCCGCGGACGCTTATCCCAGGAGCGCTTGCGCGCGCGACCAGAGCTTGGTCATGCCGCCGATCCAGCGCTGGGGATCCTGCGCCTTGCCGACCACGAACCGGTGCATCTCAGGGTGGGTGAGGATCAGAAAGCGATCTTCCTCGAGCCCCTCGAGGATGCGTTCGACGGCCTGCTCTGGCGAGAGCACATCGCCTCCGCCGATTGCGGCGCTCGCCTTCGCGGCGTCGCCTTCGGCGCCGGCACGGAGCATCGCGGTGTCGACCGCGCCAGGGCAGATGCACGACACGCGCACTCCCTCTGCCGCGTGCGCGTAGGCGAGCCACTCGGCGAACCCGACCGCTGCGTGCTTGGTCGCCGAATAGGCCGCGTCCCCAGTCGCCGTGAGGATCCCCGCCATCGACGCCGTCGTCACGAGGTGGCCTTCGCCACGTTCGATCCATTCGGGCATCAGCACGCGTGCGGCGTTGACGTGCGACATCACGTTGACACGCCATTGGCGATCCCACAGATCGTCTGGCGCCTCGGGGCCGCTGCCAGTCGCCAGCCCGGCGTTCGCGAACCACACGTCGATCGGGCCGACCGTGTCCTTCACCTCCTCGGCCAGGACCCGCGTCGCATCCTCGTCGCACACGTCGAGAACCCTTGGCAGCACCGATGCTCCCAGCTCCTCGGCCAACTGCCCCACGCCGTCACCGTCGAGGTCGGCGGCGATCACGCTACGGGCTCCACGCTCGAGGAGGGCACGCACGAGCGCGCCGCCGATTCCGCCTGCCGCGCCCGTCACGACGATGATCTTGCCCTCGGGATCCATGCCCGGACCATACTCAAGCGTCGTGGCTCGCGGCATCGAGGCGGGCCGGCGTGCAAGGAGGAGCCTTATACTTCCCGCCGCGGTCAGCAGAGCTGAAACTGAGCCTGAGGCGGCGGGCGCCAATCTCGCTCATGAGCCCCATGGGAGGATCACAGTGCGAGTCGACGTCAACGGTGTGGGCATCGAGTATGAGGTCACCGGCGAGGGCCGACCGGTGGTGCTGCTGCATGGCTTTCCCGACTCTGGGCGGCTGTGGCGCAATCAAGTGCCGGCCCTGGCCGCCGCCGGTTTCAAGGTGATCGTGCCGGACATGAGGGGCTACGGCGAATCGGACAAGCCCGCGGAGGTCGACGCCTACGGGTTGGCGCTGCTGGCCGGGGACGTGCTCGCGGTCATGAGCGACGCCGGCGTCGAGCAGGCGCACGTGGTAGGGCACGATTGGGGGGCGGGCGTCGCTTGGGGGCTTGGGGCTCTCGCCGGCGACCGCGTAGATCACCTGGTCGCAATGTCGGTCGGGCACCCGGCTACGTTCTTCGCCGGCGGCTTCGAGCAGTACCAGAAGTCGTGGTACATGCTGCTGTTCCAGTACGCCGGGATCGCCGAGGAGTGGCTGTCGGGCGACGATTGGGCCAACCTGCGTGCGTGGGGGCGCCACCCCGACGAGGACGCGGTGATCGCGGAGCTCGACGCGAACGGGTCGCTGACTCCTGGGCTGAACTACTACCGCGCGAACGTTCGGCCGGAGGCGTTCGTTCGACGCGCCATGGAGATACCGCCGATCCAGTCGCCCACGATGGGCGTATGGAGCTCGCGGGACTTCGCGCTGACCGAGCGGCAGATGATGGACTCGGGCACAAATGTGGCAGGCCCGTGGCGCTATGAGCGTGTCGAAGGCCCTGGACACTGGATGCAACTCGAGGCGCCCGAGCAGGTCAACAGGCTGCTGATCGACTTCTTGCCCGCCTGAGGGCGAGCCGGGCTGCTGGTCAATCGAGGCGCCCGAGCAAGGCAGCTCAACAGGCTGCTGATCGACTTCTTGCCCGCCTGAGGGCGAGCTGGGCTGCTAGCCCGGACCGCGCTCTAGGTGCGCTGCCTGCTCGAAGCGCGGCGACCAGGGCTGTGCTGAGCTCGTCCATATCTCGACCGCCGGTTCTAGCCACGAGGAGTCATCCAGCGAGCCAGCCTTCAGGAACGCGACATCGGGAGCCACCGCCGCGATGCTGAACACCGGTGAGCCGCACGCCGAGCAGAAGCTCCGTCGCGTCTCGCCGCCGTGGTCCTCGCCCGTTGTCGCAAACGAGGCGAGCGTGCTGCCTTCGACCGTCAGCGAGTCGCGAGGCACGCCTACGACGACGGAGAAAGGGCTGCCCGTCTGGCGCTGACAGTCCGTGCAATGGCAGACGGCCTGAACCGCGGGATCGGCGTCCGCGCTGTAGGTGACGTTGCCACAGAGGCAGCGTCCGGTGATCGGTTTGGCTGCGTCAATCACGCACGATGGACGCTACAGCACAGACGCGCGCGGCGGCGGTCACGTGGGCAAGACGCTGATCTCGGCTGCCATTCGGCCCTGTGCGCGACGAGCGAGCGCCCGGCAAGCTCAGTAGCCCACGCTGTAGTGGCTGACGTGCTTGCAGCCGTCAAGCTTGAAGGACCGTTCGCTGACGGTGCTCAAGAATACGACGACCCCCGGTGACTGGCAGTGGATGACGCCTGAGGTGCCGGGATTGTGCGCATGGACGAGCGTTCTCGGGTTGGTGCCGGTCCAAACGTAGTTGACGGTGTCGTTTGCATAGATCACGCTGCGGCCGTTACCGGCCCTGATCGTTGCTGTCTGATGTCTTGGCTCGCCGCTCGGCTGGTAGTCCGCCCAGATGACATCGCCGATGTTGCCGCCGATGATCGTGTCATTTCCGTAGCCGCCGAGCAGCCAGTTGTGCAGCCCGTGCACGCCGACGAGGGTGTGGCGCCTGCCGGCGAGACCCTTGTCCATCTTCAGGCACTGATCGGGCGGCCAGCCGGCCTCGCTCGTCCCCGCCGCCCGTGCGCGCAGAGCGCTCGAAGACGCGTGGGCGTAGCAGTAGTGCACGTACAGGCCGGCATCCTCGTGGCGGAGGTTGGATTGCTCCTTCAACTCGCTAAGGCAGCGGGCGCGGCTCGAACCGCTCAGTGCCTCGCAGCTCGCCTGCGGCGAGCCGTAGTAAGTCGGTTGCTTGCCCGTCGTATTCGGTGTCAGGGTAGGCTCGGGAGTTGCAGCGCGGTAGGGAATCTCACTCGGAAACAGCGTCTCAAAGGGATAGTCGCCGCCAAAGCTCTGACCCGTCGAGTTGACCGCCACGAGCCTCGCGTAATAAAGCTGCGCGGGGAGCAGGCCGTCGATCGCCGCCGAGACTTCTTCGGCGCCGGAGCCCGCACCCAACGTCTGAGCACAGGGCGCGCTCGAGCCGTAGTAAGCGGTGATGCCGAATTCGAAGTAACACTCGGTTACCTGCTCACCGTTTGGATCGACCGAGCCGTGCAGGGTGGCGCTCGTTTCCTCGGCACTGGGCGCCAGCGTAGTGACTGTGGGCGCGGCAGTTTGCGCCAGGGTCCTAAACGATTCGTCTTCCCCTTCTTCAGCGATTCCTTCGCGGCCGACCAGCAGCTTGAAGTGGTAGGTGCTCTGCGGTTGCAAACCGCGAATTTCCGCCGACACCCCGACGAATTCAAACGCGCCTTCGACATTCTGGGAGCACTCCACTATCGAGCCATAGGCTGTGGTCGTGCCGTACTCGAAATCGCAGTAACTGAGGCTCGCTCCTTCGGGGTCCACCAAACCGTGTAGCTCGGCGCCGGCTTCGCCGATCATCGAGGCTGGGCTCGTGAGGGCGTGGGGCGCGGGCGAGCCGAGTGCCGGTGAGACGCCGGTGCCCAGTGCAAGCGTGAGCCAGCCGGCGAGGAGAACAACCCAGGAGGGACGCCGCATCGCTGGGGCCTGTTACCGCGACGACCCGAACAGCCGCAGGAAGAACAGGAAGATGTTGAGCACGTCGAGGAAGATCCCGGCGGCGAGTGGAACGGCTTCCTGCATGCCGGCGCGACGCATGCGGTTGAAGTCGAGCAGCGTGTAGCCCCCGAAGATGGCCAGCCCGAGCACCGAGTAGATCACGTTGCCGGCCGGCATCGACACGAACAATGAGATGAAGCCGACCACGATCAGCCCGAGCAGCAACACGAACAGGATCCGGTATCCACCAGAGAGATCTCGGCGGATCGAGTAGCCGATGGTGCCGAGCGCGCCGACGAACAGGGCCGTCGCGGCCGCGGCCTGGTAGACGACGCCCGGCTCGACTTCCGCGTAGGCGTTCAAGCCCCCGCCGAGCCCGAGGCCCAGCGTGAGGCCGGCCGCGAACAGCATCGTGATCGCCAGCGCCTCCGAGCGGCGGGCGAAGTTCAACCCGATGATGAAACCGAAGCCGAGGATGAAGCAGACCAGCGCTGGACCCTCGGTGAAGTGGCGCCCAAGGTAGGCGCCTAGCGTGAAGAACGCGACCGTTACGGCTACCAGGCCCATCACCTGACCGAACACGCCCGCCTCGCCCACGGTCGCCACCGAGCCAAACATCCCGCTGTCGTTGCCGTATGACTGTGCTGAGGGCACCGTTTGCTTCCTTTCGATCGACTGCGAGGAGTTGGTCGGCGAGGTCCCCTAAATCGTAAAGCTCGGCGTCCCAGCGCGCATTACCCGACTCATAGACGTCGCTCAGTAGCGATCTTCCACGGTCATCGACCATCGCGCGGAGTCCTGCCCACCAGAGATATCAACCGTGTACAGGCCGGGCCCGCTGGTGAACGTGTGGGTTTGCGAACTCCCTTCATTCAGTTCGAAGCCGCCGAAGGTGGATTCGCCTTCCAGGTTGCGCGCTTCGGCGCTCGGGCCAAGGCATGTGAGGATCAAAAGACAGGTCCCCCGGTAGGACATGCTGTAGTTCACGCGCCACTCAGACCCGCGGATGCGGAAGGGGACCGAGTGGCCATCGTCGACGCCAGAGAAGCTTGTAAGGGGGCGCCAGCGTGGCGCCTCGGCGACGCTGAGCGCGACCGTCGATCCACTCGGAACAGTCGTCGAAGCGCTGGGCGTTTGATGCATCACCTCACCGGTCGTCGATCCGGGCGCGGCGATGAGCGTGACGGCATAGCGCAGCCCCGTGTTCGCGATCAGGCTCTCTGCCGAGGATGAGCTTTGGCCAACGACGCTTGGCACCTCCACGGGCGGAGGGCCCGCGCTCAGAACGACTTGAACCGTTGAGTCCTCTGCCACGCGCGCGCCCGCGGCTGGGCGCTGCGCGACCGCCAGCCCGGCCGCCGAGGCGGCGTAGCGCGTGGAGAACGCAGTATGGACGTGCGCTCGTTGGGCACGCGCCCTGACGCCGCCGCTCGGCAGCCCGCGCAGCTCGGGGACCGTCGTCTTCGCGCGGGCGCTCGTGAACAGAAAGACGACCACCGCGCAGGCGGCGAGCGCCAGCAGGCCCGCAGCGAGCGCGACCCGGCGCCGACGGCGTGCGCCGTCGTGGTAAGCGGGCGGGAGCGCGCGGGCCTGCTCCGGCGCTGAGCGTCCCGGCGTTCGGCGCGCGGTCTCGTCTCCGTTGGCGCTTCCAAGGTCGATCGTCGGCGGATCGCCGATCATCACCGTCGCTGCGGTCCCGTCGAGAGCCCCTCCGCGCGGGAGACGGCGACGCACGGCGGTGGAGCCGCTCGCCGCTGTAAAGGAGCCCGCCGCTTGCGCGGGGGAGCGCGGCATCTCCGCGGAGGAGCTCGGGAGATCCCCCTGCGAGCCCGCCACATCCGGGTGGTCCGTCACCCCGGCAGGGGAGTCGCTCACCTCTGCAGAGACCTCAGCCGCGTGCAGCGCGGCGGCCATGGCGACCCCGTCGCGGTAGCGGCTGCCGGGCTCCTTTGCAAGCGCACGCGTGACGATCTCACGGAGGCGAGCGGGAATTCGCAGGGGCAAGGGAGGCGGCTCGTCTTGAACGTGGCAGAGCCCAAGCTCGACAGCCGAGCCACTCTGAAAGGGTGGCCTGCCAGCGAGCATCTCATAGAGGACTACACCTGTGCTGTAAACGTCGGTGGCGGGCGAGGTTGGTCGGCCGCGCGCCTGCTCGGGGGACATGTAGCGGGGCGTCCCCGCGATCGTCGCCGACGGCGCCTGTGAGGTGCCCTCCGCGAGTCTTGCCACGCCGAAGTCGCCGATCTTCACCTCGCCGCCGGGTGTCAGCATCACGTTTGCCGGCTTGACGTCGCAGTGGACGACGCCCTGTTCGTGCGCGCTCCCGAGGGCGCGACCGAGCTGCTCGGCGACCGCGCGCGCGTCCTCCGGCGAGAGCGCGCCGCGGAGCAGGCGGTCTGACAGGCTCTCACCGCCCACGAGCTCGGCGACGTAGTAGGGGCCCTCCTCGGCGTGTCCGATATCGAAGATCTGCACGATCCCGGGGTCGCTCACCCGGGCGAGCAGCTGCGCCTCCCGCTGGAAGCGATCGACCCAGGCGCTGTCCTCTGCCCACCAGGGCTTGATGACCTTCACGGCCACCCAGCGGTGAAGGCGCCGGTCGAGACCCTTATACACACGACCGAAGGCGCCCTCGCCGATCAGCTCGTGGAGCTCATAGCGGCCGTCGAGAGCGCAACCGGAGAGATCTGGCGTGCGCAGCATCTCAGGAGTATTCCGCGCCCGGCAGGCCAACACGGCAGCACCCGCCACGGCGCGGCCTGGCGCATGCTGGCAGGAGCCGACGCGAGCGGGTCGTCGGCTCGTATTGTCTGAGGCCATGCTGCGCTTTGCGCCGAGCGAGCTGAGCGATACCGAGCTCGCGCTCCAGGCGGAGGTGCGGGAGTTCCTCGCCATCGAGTTGCCGCGCGGGAGCTTCGCTCCCGGTTTGGGCATGGCCTCCGGGCGCGATCAGAGCTTCTCCCGCGCGCTCGCGGCCCGCGGATGGCTTGGCATGGCTCTGCCGCGACGTTACGGTGGCGCCGAACGCGGCGTCGTCGATCGTTTCATCGTCGTCGAGGAGATGTTGCGCTGGGGGGCGCCGGTTCGCTATCACTGGGTCGCCGATCGCCAAACCGCTCCGCTGATCCTGCGCTACGGCACGGCAACCCAGTGCGAGCGCTTCCTGCCCGCGATCTGCCGTGGCGAGGTGTCGTTCTCGATCGGCATGAGCGAGCCTGAGGCGGGTAGCGATCTGGCGGCCGTACAGACGAGCGCGGTACGAGTCGATGGCGGCTGGCGTGTGAGCGGGACGAAGCTCTGGACCGGTGGCGCTCACGAGAACGACTGGTTCGTCGTCCTGTGCCGCACGAGCGAGGAGGAGGATCGTCACGAGGGGCTGACGCAGATGATCGTCGACCTGCACGCTCCCGGCATCGCAGTGCGACCGATCGCTTATCTGGATGGCGCCGAGTTCTTCAACGAAGTCGTCCTTACCGATGTGCTCGTCGCGGACGAGCTCGTTCTCGGCGACGTCGGAGGCGGCTGGGCACAGACCACCTCGGAGCTGGCATTCGAGCGCGCCGGCCCCGAGCGCTGGCTCTCGACCTACCTCGTCGTCGAGCAGCACCTGCGCGAGCACGGCGGCGGCGGCGAGCGCGCAGAGGTGGCGCTGGGCGAAGCCGTCGCGGGTTGGTGGGGCATTCGCACGCTGTCGCTATCGGTTGCGCGCCTGCTCGACGCCGGCCAAGCGCCGGCGGCGGAGTCAGCGCTCGTGAAGGAGCTCGGCACCCGTTTTGAGCAGGACGTCCTCGACGCGGTCTGGGGTTTGGTGGCGGACGGTCCGGACCCGGCTTCCGAATCGCTGTTCGAGCGACTGCTCGCAGCGGCGATCCTGGGCGCGCCGTCATTCACGATCCGTGGCGGGACAAACGAGATCCTGCGTTCGGTCGCCGCAAGGGCGCTGCGCGCATGACCGTCGCCGAGGCGCTTGTGGTGCTGCGGGAGCGCGGGCCCGACCGGGCCGCTGAAAGCGCGTTGCTGGGGGAGTGGCTGCTAGGGCGCGCCGGACTGGCCGTGGAACCTGGTGAGGTCACTGTTGCACCGGGGGGCGCCAGGGACGAGGTGAAGCTGCGCGATGGCCACGTCAGCGGGACCGCGCACGGGGTGCCGTGGGCGCGCGATGCGGAGCAGATCGCACTCCTCCTCGACGGCCGCGTCGTGGCAGTCGAGCGCTCGGCGGTCGCCGTGCAACCGCACGTCAACCTCGCCGGCGAGCCACGTGACACGCTGGTCTTCGATGGCGCCGTCGCCCGGACAGGTCAGGACGTTGAGGCCGAGGAGCTGTTGATGCGGGGCGCCTTGACGCGCATCTCGCTGATGGCCGGCGCCCTCGATCGCATATATGAGATCGCCATTGCCTACGCGAGCGAACGGCGTCAGTTCGGGCGGCCGATCGGCGCCTTCCAGGCGGTGCAACAGCACCTCGTCACGATCGCACAGCAGGCCGCGCTTGCCGGCGTCGCCGCGGAGGCGGCTGCGCGGCGGCCGGGCGGGTTCGAGATCGCGGTTGGCAAGCTGCTTGCCAACCGTGCGGCGCTCGTGGCGGGGCGTGCGGCCCACCAGGTTCTCGGCGCGCGTGGCACGACGCGCGAGCATCCTCTCGGGCAGCACACCTGTGCGCTGTGGGCGTGGCGCTCGGAGTACGGTGACGAGCACCATTGGAGCAGCCGCCTCGGTAGGGCCCTCGCGCGCGCGGGCGCCGACAGCCTCTACCCGGCGATCACCGGCGGCTCCACGGTCGTGAGCCTCTGATGCCTCTGATGCCAAACGTCGCGTACGCCACACACGGGCTGCCGAGCGCTCGCGCGCCGGTCCTTCTGACCCACGGGTTCGGCGCGAGCCAGGCGATGTGGGCATCCAACCTGAACGCGCTCAGCGCCGAGCGCGAGGTGCTCACATGGGACCTGCCTGGGCACGGCGCCAGCGCGATCGGGCCTGGTGAGCTCACGCACGACAACTGCATCGCGGACATGCTCGGGCTCATCGACGTGCTCGGTAGCGAGCGCGCGGTGCTCGGCGGGATGTCGCTTGGCGGATTCCTGTCGCTGCTCTTCTGTAGGCGCCACCCCGAGCGGGTCGCCGCGCTGGTGCTCGTGGACACCGGCCCGGGTTTCCGTGACGGCGCGGCGCGCGAGGGATGGAACGCGTGGGTGGCGGGGCTGGCTGACGACCTCGACGCCCGTGGTCTGGAGGCGCTGCGTCGCGGTCCAGAGTCTGCCTCCGAGCACGTGGGCGGCGCCGCCGGCCTGGCTGTGGCTGCGCGCGGCATCCTCGCGCAGCGCGACGGCGAGGTGTTCGAGTCCTTGGGCGAGATCTCGGCGCCGACCCTGATAGTGGTTGGCGCGGAGGATGAGCGGTTCCTCGCGGCCGCCGACGCAATGGCCCGTCACATCCCAAATGCGCGCAAGGTCGTCATCGCGGATGCCGGCCATGCCGCCAACATCGACCAACCTGCCGAGTTCAATCGAACCGTGAACGACTTCCTAGGGGGCCTGTGATGGAGGGACTGACGGTGGACGTGGGGGAGGACCACGTAGCGACGGTCGAGTTCGACCGCCCGCCGAAGAACCATTTCGACGTCGAGCTGATCGGTGCGCTGGCAGACGCCTACGAGGCGCTCGAGGAAGATCCAGCCTGCCGGGCGATCGTGCTGTGCTCCGCCGGCCGGCACTTCTGCGCCGGGGCGAACTTCACCGGCTCGCCTTACACGGGAGCCGAGGCTCTCTACGTGCAGGCGGTGCGGCTGTTCGCCGCCGCGACGCCGGTGGTGGCAGCCGTGCAGGGCGCGGCGATCGGCGGCGGCCTCGGCCTGGCGCTGTCGGCCGACTTCCGGGTGGCTGCGGCGTCGTCGCGCTTCGCGGCGAACTTCGCGCGGCTGGGCATCCACCACGGCTTCGGGATCACCGTGACGCTCCCCGCGGTCGTCGGCAACCAAGCGGCGCTCGAGCTGCTCTATACAGGCCGGCGGGTGCAGGGCGAGGAGGCGTATGCGCTGGGCCTGTGCGATCGGCTCGCCGCCGAGGAGGAACTGCGCAGCCAGGCGCACGCGCTCGCGGGCGAGATCGCCGCGTCAGCGCCGCTGGCTGTGCGCTCGATTCGTCAGACGATGCGGGGCGATCTCCCAGATCGCGTGTGGAGGGCAACCCAGCGCGAGAGCGCGGAGCAGGCGGGGCTGTTTGCGAGCGAGGATTTCCAAGAGGGCGTCCGCGCAACCGCCGAGCGTCGTATGCCGCGCTTCACCGGCCGCTGAGGCGCTCGGCGAGCTCCCGGCAGATCAGCCGGCGACGCGTGCGTGGGCGACGTGGGAGGCGGGGCTCGGACGTAGGCCGTCGTCGCGGCCGGCGCAGTAGCGGGCACCGAGCTCGGCGGCTCCTAGGCTCTCGACGAGCTCGAGTCCCGCGCTGGCGAGGTCATCCGCTAGCGCTGCCGGGTAGAAGCCAGAGACCCACGGCTCGCCGAGCGCCGCGACCCGGGCGCGAGCCCGGCCAAGGGCTCCCTGTCCGTCATCGGCGTCGAAGATCGCCTGGTCTATGTAGCTGAAGACGATCTCACCGCCCGTCGACGCACAGGCTGCGACTGCGCCCAGCGTGGCCAGATTGTCCGCCCGTGTGAGATACGGGGTCACCCCCAGCCACGAGAAGAAGGCCGGGCGGTCGCTACGAAAAGACGAGCTTGCGAGGGCTGCGTCGAGCCCTGTCTTGCTGAGGTCGGCGGCCACCAGCTCGAGACCGGGTGGCACAGGAATCTCACAGGCGGCGAGGCGAGCGGTCTTGAACTGCTGTGTCGTCGGGTGGTCGACCTCGAAGATCTCGAGATCGTGCGCGAAGGACGGGCGGCGAAGCGCGAAGCTGTCCATGCCGGCGCCGACGATCACGTATTGGCGAACCCCTCGCGCGACGGCCTCCGCGAGCGCGTCCTCGCAATAGCGGGCACGCAAGATCACGGTCCCGTAGGAAGGGTGTGCACGCAGGGCGGTGTCCAAATCCTGGAAGCCGGCGCTCGCCAGCATCGCCTCGCGTTCCGCGGCGAGGATCAATCGATCGCCCCACCGATCGTCGATCAGCGGCGGGTGGTCCAGGCGCGTGTGGGCAGAGCGCATGAGCGCCGTTCCCATCGCTGTGACGCTCGCCCTCCCTGGGTCCATCTCCTGCGATTCTCGCACGTCCGCTTGCCCGACAGCTCAGGCGGATCGAGGCGCCCCAAGAGGATCGCCGTCTGGGCGCCGCCGCTGCTTCATGTGGGGGCGTGACCTCGCATCAACCGCGACGCAGGCTCGGCGCTGCGGTGGCCCGGTGAGTGGCGGCGCGGCCCGCGCGCTTGGCGCTGGCGCCTGGGGGTTGGCTCGCCGAGCTGCGCCCACAGGTGCTGGACCGCGTAGGCGCGATAGGGCCGCCAGCGCTCGCCGAGCCGTTCGACCGATGCCGGACGAGCGTCCGCTCCGAGGCGCTCCAGCGCGTGGCGCACGCCCAGGTCGCTCGGAAGGAACGCGTCGGGGTCGCGCAGAGCGCGCATCGCGATGTACTCGGCGGTCCACGGGCCGATCCCGGACAGCCCCAGTAGCTGGCGTCTCGCCTGTGAGCGGTCCGCCCCGCCGTCGAGCGCGAGCTCTCCGCTTGCCAGCGCCGCAGCGAGCCCGAGCAGCGCGCGTCGGCGTGCTGCGGGCATAGCAAGGCGGTTGGGATCGGCTGCGGCGATGGTGCCTATGGAGGGGAACACGTGGGTGACTGCTCCCATCGGGCGCTCGAGCGGTTGACCGTAGTCGCTTACCAAGCGCCCCGCGAGCGTCGCGGCGCCGGCAAGCGACACCTGCTGTCCGAGTACGGCGCGAACCGCGAGCTCGTGTCCGTCGACGTGTCCGGGTACGCGACGCCCCGGCGCCGCACGGACGAGGGGGCCCAGCAGCTCGTCCTCGCCCAGCGCGTCGACGACGGCATCGGGGTCGGAGTCGAGGTCGAGCAGCCCCTTCGAGCGCTGAATCGCGGCCGCGAGGTCACGCAGGTCCTCGAGCCAGTAGCGCGCTTGGACATGTCCATCGGCCGGGCGCAGCTCGAGGATGCCGGTCCCGTTGGGCAGGCGCAGGCTGCGCCGATAGGCGCCGTCGAGCACCTCCTCGACGCCTGGCAGCGTGCGCAGCGCGAAGAACTCGAGCAGACCCGTGGCGTCGAACGGGGCGCGGTAGGGGAGACGCAGCACGACGACCCCTGAGTCCTGCGCACGACCATTGCGCCCCGCGCGCGCCCGGAGCTCCCGCGGCGTCGTGGCGAAGATCTCCTTGATCGTCGCGTTGAACTGCCGCACGCTCTGAAAGCCCGCCGCGAACGCGATCTCCGTGATTGACACGGTCGTGGTCTCCAGCAGGATCCGCGCGGTCTGCGCCCGCTGGGTGCGAGCGAGCGCGAGCGGTCCCGCGCCGACGCTGCTGAGGAGTTGACGGTGCACGTGGCGCTCGGTGTACCCAAGGCGAGAAGCGAGCCCGGTGACGCCCTCGCGATCGACGACGCCGTCGGCGATCAAGCGCATCGCGCGACCGACGAGATCGGCACGCAGGTCCCACTCCGGCGAACCAGGCGTCGCGTCGGGACGACAGCGCTTGCACGCGCGGAATCCCGCGACCTGAGCTGCCGCAGCCGTGGCGTAGAAACGCACGTTCTCGCGTTTAGGGGTCCGTGCGGGACAGCTCGGGCGGCAGTAGATTCCAGTGGAGGTGACGCCGCAGAACACCCACCCGTCAAAGCGCGCGTCGCCAGCCGCGACTGCCTGCCAGCAACGATCGAAATCAAGCACCATGCTGGTCATCCTGACACACCGGGTAGCCGAAATATCGCGGAAATCGGACTTGGTGAGATCACGTGCTTGAACCCGAGCCGGTCGTCCATGTGGCGGCAGCACGCGCTTGTGGGTGCTCGCCTCGTAGACCAACCCGATCAAGCGAACGTCACAAGCGGCGGCGAGGATGAAGCCGGCGCCCACGGCCTTCATCGCTGGGGCAAGGCACGTAAATCGCCGCGATGCGGGATTGAAGCTAGCTGCATTGTCCGCTTGCGCTACGCCTGCGACGCTCTTCCCGTGCCTATTCGCATCTTCATGGTCGATGACAGCCGGGACTTCCTCGACGTCGCCTCGGGGCTGCTCGAACGCGAAGGTCTGGCTGTGGTGGGTGTGGCACTGGACTCCGCGGGTCTGCGCGAGCAGGTCGAGCGGCTTCGCCCCGACGCGGTCCTGGTCGACATCACGCTCGCCGATGAGAGCGGCTTCGAGGTCGCGCGTGAGCTGTGCGCGAGCAATGGTCGGAGCCGCTACCGCGTGATCCTGATCTCGACGCGCAGCGAGACGGACCTTGCCGACCTGATCGCCGAGAGCCCGGCGGCGGGCTTTGTGCCCAAGGAGGAGCTTTCGGCCGAACGCATCCGCCAGCTAGTCGAGAGCGGTTGAAAGCTGGGCGACGCCTGCGCAGCGCACGTGTAGGAACGCGAGCACGCCGAGAGCCCGGTGGGCGCTCACCGTCGGGATACGATCGGTACGCTCACCGAGTGAGTGCGATAGGGCGTCTGTTCGGCGCCCTGCTGAGGAGGCGGGCGTCACGCAAGCACGGCGCCGCGTGGGTCGTCGCGGTGGTCGGTCCCCTGTTGGTTGCAGCTGCGGCCGAGCCGATCCGCGGTTCGCTCGGGCTCGCCGGCTACCTGGTCTGTGTGCTGCTGCTCGTGGTGATCGTGGCGTTGATGGACGGGTGGCAGCGTTCACTTGCCGCGGTCGCGAGCGGCTTTGTGTCGGCGTGGTTCGTGTTCGCGACACCACCCAACAGCTTCGGGCTTTACATACGACTCGAAAACCTGCCGCTAGGCGCCTTCCTGGTTGTAGGGGCCGCCCTGGCGCTGCTCGTCGACCGGCTCGCGATGCTGCTCGAAGAGCAGACGGCGTTGCGCCAACAAGAGGCCGCGCTGCGGCGGGTCGCGACGCTCGTCGCGCACGCGGCGTCCCCCGACGAGGTGTTCGCGGCGGCGACCGAGGAGGTCGGACGGATGCTCGACGTCGATCTCGTTGGGATGGGCCGCTATGAACCGGATGGCACCGTGACGATCCTGGCCAGCTGGCGCAGAGACGGTGGGCAGCTTGCGCTCGGCAGCCGCTGGGCGCTCGAGCCAGGCAACCTCAGCGCGACAGTTGCGCACACCGGGCAGCCGGCCCGGATCGACACGCCGACGGACCCAGCGGGTTCGATGGGTGCGCTCATCCGTGATGCCGGCGTCCGCTCCGCGATCGCCGCGCCGATCACGCTGGAAGCGCGGCTCTGGGGCGTCATGATCGCCGGATCGAACCTGCCGCAACCGCTGCCCGCGGGAAGCGAGGAGCGGCTGGCGGACTTCACCACTCTCGTCGCCACCGCGATCGCCAATGCCGAGGCGCGTGATGAGCTGAGCGCCTCCCGCGCCCGCGTCGTGGCGGCTGGCGACGAGGCGCGACGGCGGATCGAGCGCGACCTTCACGACGGGGCCCAGCAGCGACTCGTCTCGCTCGGGCTCGGCCTGCGGGCAGCGCAGGGCTCCGTCCCGCCGGATCTCGCCGAGTTGGACGGCGAACTCGCGCGCCTTGCAGAGGGCCTCGCGGGCGTTCAGGAGGAGCTGCGCGAGATCGCGCGCGGGATTCACCCCGCGATTCTCGCCGAGGGCGGCATCGGCCCGGCGTTGAAGGCGCTCGCGCGCCGCTCCGCGATACCGGTCGAGCTCGACGTGCGCGCAGAGACCCGGCTACCGGCGCCCGTCGAGGTCGCGACCTACTACGTCGTTTCCGAGGCGCTCACCAATACAGCGAAGCACGCGCGCGCCTCGGTGGCCCATGTCGATGTGCACGCGGTCAACGGATCGATTCAGGTTTCGGTCAGCGACGACGGCACGGGCGGCGCAGACCCCAGCGGCGGCTCGGGGCTCATGGGCCTCAAGGACCGAGTCGAGGCGCTGGGCGGTGCCATCACCGTCCAAAGCCTCCCCGGGGCAGGCACCCGGCTGCAGGTCAATATCCCGATCACCGCCTGACAGCCGGAGCTCAGGGTCGCCAGCCTGTCGGCCCCGCCGGATCGCGATGACGGTTACCGCTAGCCGGTAGTCCCGGACGCAGCGTCCCCAAATTCGCAATTCAGCTTCGAAAGCAGGACGCGAGCGTCGAGATCCTGGCGTGAGTCACGTAACGTCCATGTCCCCGTAGCTACGAGAGCGGAGCACGTACGTCCATGACCCAGCAGCAGCCCGCAGCGAGGATTCAGCCCGACGCCGCGGTCGTCACCAAGCTGAGCCCGATGTCGGTCGCCGACACCGTGGCCCGCGTGTCGGATCTGGTGGCGGAGAAGGGACTGAAGCTGTTCGCGCTCATCGACCACGACGGCGAGGCCGAGGCGGTTGGACTCCACTTGCGTGAGACCAAAGTCGTCATCTTCGGAAGTCCGCCAGCCGGGACGCCGGTCATGGAGGCCTCGCCGTTGGCGGCTCTCGATCTGCCGCTGAAGGTCCTGATCTGGGCGGACGGAGAGCAGACCAAGCTGTGTTACACAGCGCCGGCTGAGCTCGCTGCACGCTACGGGCTGAGCGACGAGCTGGCGGGGCGGCTCGCGGGCATCGATGCCATCACCGACGCGGCGATCTCATCGGCGGGACGCGGCCGGTAGGTCAGGTGGAGGTCCCCGATGCGAGGCCGTGGAGCGTCTCGGGTCGCTCGCAGACGAGTCCGAGCGTTGGCGGCGTCGTCGGCTCCACGCATGGCAGCGTCTGGGCGCCGGCCGCGCGGAGCGGGTTCCCGACCGCGGGCCCGTAACTTGCCGCTCGTGGGGACTTAGACTGAGCACAAACCACAAGAGCCAAGAAAGGACCCACCAATGTGCCGCTGGCTCGCGTATTCGGGATCTCCGCTTCTGCTCAAGGAAGCGCTGTATGGGCCAGTCAACTCTCTGATTGAACAGAGCCTTCATTCGCGGCTCGGCGCAGAGCCCACGAACGGCGACGGCTTCGGCGTGGGCTGGTACGGCGCGCCTCCGACCCCCGGCGTCTTCCACAGCACCGAGCCGGCGTGGAACGACAAAAACCTGCACGAGATCGCCGACCACATCAGCTCGTCGAACTTCTTCGCCCATATTCGCGCGGCGATCGGCAGCTCCGTCCAACAGACGAACTGCCACCCGTTCCGCCACGACCGCTGGCTGTTCATGCACAACGGCTACATCAACGAGTTCGCCGCGATCAAGCGCGACCTCGTGCTCGCCGTCGATCCATCGCTTTATCCGCAGATCGCAGGACAGACCGACTCCGAGATCCTGTTCTTCCTCGCCCTCACTTTCGGTCTCGAGGACGACCCGCCCGCTGCGATCGAGCGCGCCGTCGGGCTCGTCGAGACGGTAGGCGCGCGGCTTGGGGTTGCCAATCCATTCCAGGGCACGATCGCCACCACGAGCGGAGAGGCCATCTGGGCAGTTCGCTACTCGAGCGAGGGCAAGTCGCGCTCGCTGTTCTATACGACCGATGTGGCGACGCTGCGGAAGCTCTATCCCGAACGGGAGCTCTTCGAGGAGGTATCAGAGGACTCTCGAATGGTTGTCTCGGAGCCGCTCGGCGACATTCCAGGAGTTTGGAATGAAGTTCCCGAGGCGACCTGCCGAATCGTTGGGGCAGGTCGCGACGAAGTGCGGCCATTCCGCCCGAGGTCGTCATAAGCCTGCAGGCGGCGGCGGGGTGGGCGTCGTGCCCGACGCGATGGGCAACTACGTGCAGAACAGGTGGCGGGCTGTGATGTCGTTGTCACGGCCCGCCTCCGCCATCTTTCTAGGCTGCTGACACGCCCTCGATCGCGTCACGCGCCGCGCGCCGGTGCCCGCTACGGTCACAGACCGCAAGCCCCTCTCCCCGTGCGGCCGATCGATCAGCTCCCATCGGGTCGAGTATCTCCTCGAGCCTAACGCGGACTGCGAGCAAAAGGCAAGCGCCAGCGCTCGACGAAGACAGGCGCGCCGAGCAGAGCGCCGCCCACACGCGCCTTCGCGTCGCAGGCGAAACTGCGGGCCGGGAGCCGGCGAGCTCGGCTACTCCGCGTAGTCCGGCCAGGGAAGCGGGAACAGGTCCCGGTACTCGCGCGCCTCGTCGATGACGCGGGCGACGGACGGGCGCGCAGTGAGCGCGGCGAAGTAGCGCGTGAGGTTCTCAAGGCCGTCCTCGTCCCAGCGGTGTACGACGCGGGCGTAGAAGAGCGCCGGCGCCGCGGCGCAGTCGGCCAGCGTGAACGCCGATGCCGCGGGCCAGCCGCTTCCCGCCAGGTGCGCGTCGAGAAGCGCGTAGGCGCGGTCGAGCGTGGCGCGCGCCTCGGCGACGCCTTCGGGATCGCGGCGGCCCTGCGGGCGCAGGTTCTCACCGACGATCCTCTGCATCGGCGTCATGACGTGCCCGTCGAACACGCGGTCCCACAGCCGTGCCTGCAGCGCAGCCGCCGGTTCGGAAGGAACCAACACCGGCGCATCGCCGTGAGAATCGAGGTATTCGACGATCGTCGTGGACTCGGGCAGCGTGAGGCCTGCGGCGTCGTCGACGAGCACCGGGATGCTGGCCATGGGCCACAGCTCGCCCAGCCGCGCGCGGTCCGCCTCGCCGCCGACGAAGTGGCGCTCAAAGGGCACGTCGCGCTCGAACAAAGCGACGAGCGCCTTCCAGCAGTAGGCGGCGAAGGGATGTTCGTGCAGGATGAGCGTCATTCGACCCGCTCCCCAGCGAGGAAGCGCGCGAGAGCTTCCAGAAGCTTGCCTGTCCCGTGCTCGCGCTCGGCCGGGTCCTCGAGACCGTCGAAGAACACGCCCTGCTCGGTGAACACAAGCCGGGTACCGTCCCGGTCGGGGACGAACTCAACCGTCGTCAGGGACACCGAGACGAGCTGGTCGTCGAGTAGCAGGTCGTAGGCGAAGACGATCCGCTCGTTCTCGACGATGTCGTGGAAGCGGCTCCTGAAGGCGTGATGGGTGCCGCCCGGCGAACCTCCGCTGTTGACCTCGCCGCCGCCGACGCGGAATTCGAGCTCCCACTCGGCGTCCGGCCAGTTGCCGGGGTTGGCGAACCACTGCCGCTTGAGCTCGGGGTCCGAGAACGCGCTGAAGGTCTGCTGCGGCGTGCAGGCGTATTGGCGCTCGATCGTGAAGTCTGCATGGGTAACGCTCATTCGGTCCTTCCGTAGGTGGCATTCAGGACGTCGCCGAGCCGGTCCAGCCGGTTCTCCCAGGCGGTGCGGTGCCGCGCGATCCACTGCTCGGCCGAGCGCATCGGCGCCGGCTCGAGACGGCATGTGCGGACGCGCCCGACCTTCTCAGAGCGGACCAAGCCGCTCTTCTGCAGCACTTCGATGTGCTGCACCGCGGCCGGGAGCGACATGGCGAGCGGCTCGGCGAGCTCGCTCACCGAGGCCGGGCCCCGGCTCAGGCGGGCGACGATCGACCGGCGGCTCGGGTCAGCGAGGGCGCGAAAGGTCTGGTCGAGCAAGACATCGACGGCAACGGGCACGACGGCCACCATAGCAACAGTTAGGCAATCGCTTAAGTATCAGGCGACCGCGAGACGCCGCGCTGACGCTCGTTCAGGACGAGGACGACAAGCGAGCGCCCAGCCGGCAATTGCCTCGTCACATCGTTCTCGGCACCACCGTGAAGCTCTCGCGACTGGCGGCGCGTCTCAGGTCAGTGTCGAAGCAGGCGAAGTGGCTGCAACGCGGATCTGTCTGGCGCACCGCGAGCGCGCTCGCGAGCTGCACCGCGTCATACGCGCGCAGCGCGTGGCGAGCTGCTTCGCGTGCGGCCGCGGCGAGCACCGGCTCAGTCATGGAGATGATCGTGAACCGCGGCTCGGAGTCGGGGGCGCCGTGGAAGTCGAGTTCGAATGCGCTGACCAGGATGCTGGCTGCGCCATCGTCGAGCTCGTGTGTTCGGGCCTTGCGCCAAAATGCGGATGGCACCTCCACGCGGGTGATCGCTGAGATGACGAGTAGCTCGAGCGCCCGGATCGCCCGATGCCCGCGCTCGTCGGCATAGAGCTTCACGAGCGCCGAGGAGTCGGCGAACGTGCTCAGCGGCGGCCCTCTGTCACGAAGTCCGACAGCGGTCTGCCAAGTCCGGCGGCTGTGCGAGCCTGGCTGAGTGCTCGCGCAGAGGGAGGCTTAGTCGGGATGCGCTCGGGTGTCAGTAGGAGCCCGGCTTGAGCGAGGCGCTCCTTCAAGCCCGTGATCTCGTCGCTCGCGAGGTCTGGGTTTACCGCTGCTGAGAGGACCTTGACGGCGTAGCCGTTGACGCTGTCCTCGTGATCGCCTGCGGCTACCTTCAGCCGTTCGGCAAGCTCTTCGGGCACTCGCAATGTGAGCTGGCGCATGATGTCATGCTAGCAGGCATGAACACATATTAGGAAGATGGCGGGTACAACGTCGGAACAGTCAAGCCATACCTGAGACTCTGATCCCGAATCTCATGGAGCCGGTCACCAGGCAAGCGCGGCGGCGCGCTTTCGCGGCTTTCCTGGGCACCAGGGTTGATGTCATGGCTAGGACCTCTTTGTGTATCTCAGGTCGAAGTCGTGCTCCCACGTCTTGCCGTCCGCCGACTTCTCCCAGGACGCTGCGATCGTGCGGTCATCCTCACTCACCTCGCCTTCAAAGCGCTGCGAGAAGTCCGGGTTGGTGCGCCACATCTTCCATACGCGACCGCGGAAGCTCATCTCGTAAACCCGCGACACACCCCGGTTGTCGAAGTAGAGCACGGTGTAGTCCGGGCTACCGTCATCACGCCCGATGACCCAGGTAGCCGCTGGTGGCCCTACGCCCTGACTCATCACGAGCAATGCGCCACTCTCGAGCCACTTGAATGCGACACTCCCATGGACCTTCTCGTCAGGTTTGGCCAAGAAGGCGGCGTTCGAGAGCTCCATATCCCAGTCGCCCGCAAGGAACTCGAGCTCCTCAAGCGCTGGATTCGTCGACGATTGCTCCATGTTTCGATCGTACCCCGTGCCAGCGCCGCGCAAGAGAGAGGCGGACTTGACCAATTTCCCCCGGGAAATCCGCCAGATCAGAGCGACGCCATTTCGGTTGACGCCCGGTATTGGCTTTCAAGCCAAATTAGTGCTGATGTGCTTGGTGGGAGAGCTTTCAAACCCCTCCACGCTCCTAGATGCAGTGCTCGGATCAGGCGATTCCGGCGCGAACCGCTTGGACCGCTGGACCGCACGAGGTTGCTGGCCTACAACCTTGGACCGCTAGACCGCCCAAGGTTGTAGGCCTACATCGCCTACTGATCCGGCGTGGGGGGAGTTGCCGAGCGCGCAGCGATAGCCGCGTCGATTTGCGCCGCCACGCTGGGCATGTCGCTCGCGATTTGGCGTAGATCACGGGCAGTCATCACAATGACCGTCAGCTCGGTTGAGGCCGTCACGGTGGCATTGCGACGTGCGTCTTGCATGACCCCGATCTCTCCCGCGAAGTCGCCTGGACCGAGTTGGGTCAGCAGTTGGCCCCCACGGCGGACTTCGGCGGTGCCTTTCTCTATGAGCAAGAACTCGTGGGCAAAAGTACCCTCGTCTATGAGCCGGGTACCGGCAGGCACTACGACCTCGTCGGTCGCGCTCGACAAGCGGCGGATCTCGCGCTGCGACAGACCGGCAAATAGTGCGACGGCCTTGAGCTTGGACTCCTCCATTCCATACCTCCCTCCACTCCCTGCGGACGCCTGTGCGTGCCCATCAGGCCGTGGGGCCAGCATCGTGATCGCGTGTCGGAATTCTATGGGCTGGGGGTGGCGGTACGCCGGAGCGAGCTCAAGCCGACCACCCAAGGCCTCGACCTTGTTCGCTCGTGCCATGTACGTTCGCCCATGTCCAGATCGCGCGTTCGATACCGGTTTGCCGGCGCATCGGAGGCATCGGACAATTTGACGTTTGTCAGAGATATGTCACGTCACGGGGGCATCTTGATGCAGGTACATCTAGATGCTAAAGTGCTGTGATGATGTCCAAGGTTCGCACCACGCTCACAATCGACGAGTCGGTCTTGAAGGCGGTGAAGTTGCGCGCGGCCCGTACAGGCCGCGGCGACAGCCAGGTGATCGAGGAATCACTGCGTCGCGACCTAGGGCTCGACCTACTCGAGCGCCTCTGGGAGCGCAACAACCTCTCCGAGCGCGAGGCTACCGCGCTTGCCGTTGAGGCACAGCATCAGACGCGACGTCGTCGGCGCTGAGCGTTGCGGGCGGTCCTCGACCCCAACGTCGTCATCTCCGGCGCGCTTTCGTCGGGGGGCGCCCCGGCCGACGTCTTGCGGTCGCTCGCCATGGGCGAGTTTGAGCTCATAGCTTCCCAGGCGTTGCTGGACGAGCTTCAGCGAGCGCTTGCCTACCCCAAGCTGCGACTACATCTCAGCGAGTCAGATGCAGCTGACCTGGTGCGGTGGCTCGCAGACACTGCCAGCGTCGTCCTCGACCCGGACAGCGACCCGCCGGTGCACTCGCGTGACCCGGACGATGACTATCTGATCGTCCTTGCGTCAGCACATCGCGCCGCTCTGGTATCGGGTGACAAACACCTTCTCAGCCTCGAGGGGGCGATTCCCGTGTTCTCGCCGCGCGCCTTCCTCGATCTGCTCACCGGCGCCTGACGCACGCGACCGGCACCCATCCGGTGCTCGTGATCCTGGCTGGCATCGCCGCGTTTGGGCACATCTCGGGGGCGCACTTCAACCCAGCGGTGACCGGGAGCTTCCTCCTGACCCGCCACTTGCCTGGACGCGATGCCCTCACTTACGTAGGCGCGCAGATCATCGGCGCGACGTGTGCCGCGCTGCTGCTGTGGGCAATATGGCCGACCAAGCCCGCGAACCTGGGCGCTACCGTTCCGAACATCGCGATTGGTCGGGCGGTGATCGTCGAGGGCGTGATGACGGCGATGCTGATGGCCGTGATCCTCAGCGTCGCGACCGACACACGGGCAGCCGGGACGCCAGCGGCCATCGCGATCGGCGACGATCGCTCTTGATGCCTTGTTCGGTGGGCCGCTCACCGGCGCCTCGATGAACCCGGCGCGTTCCTTCGCCCCGGCGCTCGTGTCCGGCGAATGGCGCGACTTCTGGGTCTACCTTGCCGGGCCACTAATCGGAGCCCCCGTCGGAGCGTTCGCGTATCAGCTCGTGCGGGGCGAGCATTCGGTGCTTGCGGCCGGCTGAGGCATAGTGGCGACGGTTCTCTTCGTCTGTCGCCAGAACGCGGGACGCTCGCAGATGAGCGCGGCGCTGTTCGAGCGGGAGGCTCACGGTGGACACCAAGCGCTGTCGGCTGGCACAACCCCTGCCGAGCACGTTCACTCGGAGGTTGTGCGGGTCATGGATGAGGTCGGCATTGACCTGTCAGGCAAGGCGCCGCAACTGCTGACGATCGCGCTCGCAGCCCGGGCGGACGTGGTTGTGACGATGGGATGTGGCGACTCCTGCCCATATATTCCCGGCAAGCGCTACGTCGATTGGGACCTTCCCGATCCAGCCGGACAGCCGCTCGATCAGGTTCGAGCTGTCCGTGACGACATTGGCCGACGGAGCAAGGCGCTGGTGGCCGAGCTAGATTCGCTTTCGACGATCAGACCCAACCGCACGTAGACCGACGTACCGTTTGAGCGCGATGACCGCCCAGATCGCCTCCACGACGCCGAACGGCCATGTACCCGCGAGAAAGCCATAAACGCTCGATAGCGCACAGCCGCATGCGAAGGCGGCCACGAACCGCGGCCCGCGTCGCTCGAGCGCGTACATCAGCATCATGAAGGTGAGCACGATGACCCCGAAAGCAGTGAGCACACGAACAGTTTGCCGCGCAGCCAACGAGCAATCCGGTGCCTCGTCGAGGGCCGCGAGCTGAGCCGGTGGACTCGGCCATGCCGCGTCGGCGATCAGAGATGCCGCGCCACCCACATTGAGCCGGTGTTCGTACCCGATGAGCAGGAACTAATTGAGGAACTGAACCGGTGCGGACGCGTGGCGCGCTCGTGCTGGTCAGCCTCGCTTCATTACCGCCGACGTGGAGCGCAACAGTGTGGTTGATACCCAGCTGGTATTCACAGCGGAACCGCTCGGGTGTGGTTCGAGCGTGCAGACGGCTAACCGGCTGCCGGCATGCGGTCTGCTCAACCGCTCGTCCGGCTGTCCCAGCGGTCGTTGTGTGCGCGTACGCCAAATAGCCTCGCGAGTGCCGCAAGGGGCGGGAGCATCACGTTCTGCAGCCAGATGGGCGGGGTCGTCGCGCGGCTCTCGTGACGAAAATGCCAGATCGTCGCTCCGAGTTGGAGCGGGTTCTTCGGTGCGCCTCGTGAGGTGGTCTTGCCTTCGGCGGCCAGCCCCGCGAAGGCCTCGTGCATCTGCCTGGTTTTGAGCCCCGGGCGGAGTTCGACGATGCCGCTGACCTCGGTCGATCCGCGGTTCTCCTCGGAATGGCGGGTCCCGGCCGGCACGATGATCGTCTCGCCCGGACCGAGCTCGCGGGTCTCACCGTCGAGGACGAAGTGGGCTTGGCCCGCTGTGATGTTGAAGCGCTCTTCCTGGAGGGGGTGGATGTGCTCGGTGATCGCGCCGACCGGCTTGCTGCGCCAGCTGAAGCAGACGACATCCTCATCCTCGCCCTGGGGGGGAGCGATGAACTGGATCGTCTCGCCGGTGGCGGAGTTGACGAGGGCGCGGTAGAGCTCCGTCGTCCTCACGCTCCTGCAGGGGCCGGAATCGGGTCGGCCGGAGGCTTTGAGACGCCGCTCTCAACGGGATCCGCTGGGGGCGTGTACCTACCCTCGATGTTGATCTGAGGAAGCCGACTCTCGAGCCAGCCTGGGAGGCTCCATGTGATCGGGCCGATCAGCTCCAGCGAGGCCGGCAGGAGCATGCATCGCACGACGAGTGCATCGAGAAAGACCGCGACAGCCAGTGCGAAGCCGAACTCCTTGAGTGTCCGCTCGTCGCCGAGCACGAAGGACAGGAAGACGCAGACCATGATGGCCGCCGCGGCGGTGATCACCCGGCCGGTGAGGCTGACCCCCTCGGCCACGGCGACGGAGGAGTCCCTGCGCAGAAGCCACTGCTCACGGATTCGGGAGACGAGGAAGACCTCGTAGTCCATCGAGAGCCCGAAGACGACAGCGAACATGATCACCGGCACCCAGGCCTCGATCGGTCCCTTCTGCACTCCGAGCAGGCCTCCAAGCCATCCCCACTGAAAGACGGCGACGGTGACACCCAGCGCTGCACCGACGGTAAGCAGGTTGAGGATCGCGGCCTGCACTGGGATGACGATTGACCGGAAGACGAGCAGAAGCAGCAACGCCGAGAGCAGGATCACAAGGCCGAAGAACAGCGGCAGCTTGTTTGCGAGGTAGTTGGAGAAGTCGATTGAGCCGGCGGTGAACCCGCCTACAAGGATGGCGGTGCCCGTGCTGCGCTCCAGCGGAGGCAGCACGGTGTGGCGGAGGTGGTTGACGAGCTCGTTGGTCGCCAGCGCCTGGGGCGCCGAGTTCGGATAGGCCTGCAAGACGGCCACGCTGCCGGACGGCGAGATCCTCGGCTGGGTGACGGCAACGACGCCCGGCGTTGCGGCGACGTCGGCCCTGAGGGTCGACAGCGCCGTGGCCTGCTCGTGCCTTGAGACATCGGCCACGAGGAGCAGCGGGCCGTTGAATCCCCGTCCGAAGCCCTTGGCGAGGAGGTCGAATGCGTGCCGAGAGCTCAGGCTGCTCGGGTTGTTACCGGCATCGCTTTCGTCCAGTCTCAGCGCGAGAATCGGTGTCACGAGGGCGACCATCACAGCCAGCGAGACGATCGCGAGCGGCCAGGGGTGCCTTTGCACGGTCCCGCTCCACCGGCGCCACGCCGAGTGATCGGAAGTGATGGCGCCGGGGGCTGCCGCGCTGTCCCTGGCCGCGGGACGTGGGCGCTTGAACCGCCCGCCACGGGCGTCGCTGGGGCGCACGAGGCGAGGGCCGAAGCGGGCGAGCAGCGCAGGCAGCAATGTCAGCGACGCCAGGAGTGTGAGAAGCACGGCGATCACGGCGGCGATCGCGAGGCCGTACATGAACGCGACGCCCGTCGCGAACATCCCCAGCAGGGCGATCATCACGGTCGAGCCGGCGAGGATGATCGCGCGGCCAGATGTATCCATGGCCTCGAGGACGGACAGCTCGACGTCGCCGACCGCCAGGTAGCTCTCCCGGAAGCGGGTCACGATGAAGAGCGCATAGTCGATCCCGACGCCTAGCCCGATCATCAACGCGAGGTCGGGGGAGATGTTCGACATGTTGGTGACGTGCGTGGCGATGCCGATCAGCGCGACGCCCGTCAGGAGGCCGAGGCCGGCCGTGATCAGCGGCAGCCCTGCGGCGGCGAGTGACCCGAACGTCAGCAGCAGGATGAGCAGCGCCGCGATGACCCCGACTCCTGTGGCCGGGCCGACGCTGAACCCCTCTGCCTGCTGGACCACCTGGCCGCCGGCGGCTACCTGGAGGCCGGCCACGTGCACGGCTTTGACGTCGGCTAGCAACGGCTTTCCGGTGTTGTTCGACAGCAGGTTGGCGGGATTGTCGTAGTTGACGGTCGCGAACGCGGTCATCCGGTTGGCGGAGACCTGGACGGCTCCGGCCGCGGAGTACGGGCTGACGATGCCGGTGACGTGGGGGAGCGCCCTGACGCGCTGGAGCAGCGGTCCGATCGCCGCTCGGACTTCGGGCGAGTCGATGGTCCCGCGTGCCATGTGGAAGACGATCGTGTCCGCGTCGCCGCTTTGGGCCGGGAACTCTCGTTTGAGTAGTTCCCTGGCCCGCTGGGACTCGGTGCCGGGGATGCCGAATACGCTCGAGTAGCTCGGCCCGATGGCGTGGGAGAGCACGCTCGCCAAGACCGCGACCGCAAGCCAACCGACGATGACGCGGCGGCGGTGAGTCATGCACCAGCGGGCAAGAACCCGCATCACTGCCTGCTTCCTGAGGGTAGGAATCTAGCTACACCGGTCACGTGACTACGATCACTTTGGACTGCAAGGACTCTACGCTCAATCTGCAAACTTGCGATCATGTCAAGCATGCGCCACCACCTCGCGGACGTCGATGTCCTCGAGTGTCACCCCGTCAGGAACGCCCACCCTCGCCAGCTCGCTCATGCCGTTGGCTGCCCCTTCGGTCTCGAAGACGAACATCGACAGTGCGGTGTTCTCCTTTGTGGTCCAGTAACCGGCGACGAATCCCGGCGCCTGCGAGACCCTGGGCACCAACTGCTCGTGCAGAGCCTTCTCGGCCGCTTGGGGGTCGTTGATCGTGAGCTTGACGAGGACGGCGTGCATTGTGTTCCTCTTTCTCTTGGTTGGTGACGGCCGTCCGGAAGGGATGGCCGGGCTGGATGGGGCCGGCCGGGCACTCAGGCGACGATGACGGCACCCGCGAGTCGGGAGCCGGACTCCGGGTCGTGAGAGGGGAGGTAGATCGTCGGGTATTTCGCGCAGTGATCGAGGATCGTCTTGAGGGTCGCGATATGGACCTTGGCGCTCGGTGCCACCGCGTCGGCTCGCAGCGAGTGCAACTGCTCGAGCGTGTCCGTCGCGTCCCCGGCGAGCATCACGTGGCGCTCTGAGTCATCGATGCAGATGACCGACACGTGGCCCGGGGTGTGTCCGGGCGTCTCGACCGCAACGATCCTCCCGT
>Ga0209772_10000021_pt1 | contig 34197 bp, 31 predicted proteins | sample BogFormECP03_OM1_FD_188235 | JGI IMG/M metagenome (GOLD analysis project Ga0209772, IMG submission 188235) | Bog forest soil microbial communities from Calvert Island, British Columbia, Canada - ECP03_OM1 (SPAdes) (version 2) | ecosystem: Environmental > Aquatic > Freshwater > Wetlands > Bog ... | reverse complement strand
AAAAAAAAAAAAAAAAAAAGATAAATTTATAATAAAAAATAACTTACATAAATTCAGAAATACTAATTAATAAAGAAGAAAAAAAAAATATTAAATATTTTTTAATTATCTTTAATAGTTATTAGTAAATTTTCTTTCAGTATTCCTTTTCCAATAGGATCTTGTTTTAATAAATTAAATACTGTTTTATTTTTAACATAAGTACGTAAAGTTGTACGAGTAATATTAAGAGATAATGCAGCTTCACTAATAGAAATGTATTCAGTGGATAAATTAGTATCGATATTTGTTACAACAACTATTTTACCTTTTATTTTTATTCTATTTGCTTTAAATTGTACATTTTGTTTTTCATTTAAATTCAAAATGGAGGAATTCAACTTTCTTTCAGCTCAAATTTTTCTCATTTTATTTAAATTTTCAACAGAATGTTTTTTATTTAATTGATTTTCTCTTAATTTATTAATTGTTTCCAAATTATGTTTATAACCTAACAAATTTTTACGACCTTTCATTTTAGCAATTGTTTGCTTTGTGTGTTTATAACCCAAAGAGGAATTAGCTTTTTCTAAAACGTTATAATCAAAATCAAAATGATCTAAGTAAAATTGTTCTCTTTGAATTGCATCTTTTGGTTCACAAAATTCTATAATATCAAAAATAAAATTTGAATGACCATATTTTAATAAAGCCTTATAAATAGGCATATTTGATAATTTTAAACTATAATGATCATAATATTTTGATAATCTCCGTTTAGCATTTGATGTACTACCTAAATAATCTTTACCATTAATTTTATTAGTTCATCTATAAACAAAAGATTTATTTATATTTTCTTTTAAAATTAAATTTTTTTGTAATTCTGCATTATTGTAACTCACAACTGGATTTGTATTTAATTTAGGTAAATCTCTTGATAAATTTCTTTTAAAGATAAAATTTAAATATATATTATTTGAAACAATTCTTTCGCCCATAGGCGCTTGATTTTTAGTATAAAATGTTTCTGTTTTATATTGTTTTATATTCATTGTTCAGATTTAATTTTTATCTTTTAACTTGAAAGATTAAAGATATTTTGAATGCCGTTAATAAAGCAAATATAATTTATATTTAATTTTAATTAATAAAACATTATATTTTCTAGATATACTTTAATACGGTAATTAACACTTCATTAATGTTTAATAGTATACATACGTTCTATTTTCTATTTAACATAATGTTTAATATTAAACTGTTTTAATATATAAATGTTAATTAGTTAATGGTTAAATTTAAAAATATACTTAATTATAAAATGTATAAGATGAAAAAATAGTATAGAAATATAATTTATTTATTCAATAAAGTAAGTATTTTTAAAATATCGTGAAAAGAACGATAAAATTAAAAAATTTTATTAGTGCTTTTAGCTTACACTTTAACGAAAAGGATTAAAAATGTTAAGCTTTTTTTTTTTATTAGTAACAGACTATGTCTTTTTATAACACGTATAGTCGTTGAGGTAATTTAATATTTTTATTTTAATAATAAATTAAATATTACCTGCCAGTTGTCCTTTTTTTAGTTATTTATTTAACTATACAAATACACTCCTTATTAAAATTTAAATATTGTTATTTTGCATTACATTTTTAATTTGTTATGTAAAAAAAAATTTTTTATTTTTAATGTTACTGTTATTGCTATTAGTAAAGTTAATAGTTATAACTATATAAGGAATTCTAGCATATAGTGATTAGTGTTTTATTACTGCAAAATTATACTTTTTTTTTTAAACTTTAAAAATTTAAATTATTAATTAAGAAGCATACAGTAATTCACGCAGCCATTTTAAGACCGCTATTAACCAAGCTTTCGAAAAGTCACTTTCATTATCCTTTCTTATACCGATGGCATTGGGCAAATTGCGACCCCAATACTATGACATTAATCATTGCTGGGATCTGTGGTTAGGATAGGTATGTCATTTCAAACTTTCCCCCCTTAAGAACCGTACGTGCACCTTTCAGCGCATACGGCTCAAGCCTTATTTTTAATTTAAATATATAATAAAAATTAAATTAATAAAATTTTTATTATTTTTACATTTATATTTAAGTTGAAAATAAAATTTTATATAATATTAAATAAATAAATTAGATTAAAAAAAAAAAAGAGATTTAATTAAATAATTAAATATTTAAGTATTTTTAAGCTCTTGTAATTTAATCTTTAATTCATTTTTAAGATTTAATTTTTCTTCTAAAGAAGGTGGAAAATTTTTTAAATTTCTAAGTCAATTTATAATGAAATCTATCCGAGTTAATTTTTTATTGTTTTCCATTTTAAAATTTAATTCTTTACAAATTAATGCCATTTTAATAAAAATATCACGATTAGAAATTTCCTTACCTATATGTTTTTTCAGCATAATAAGTTTAACTAATTGAATAAACTTTTCAAATTCAAAACTCTTAGTACCTACTAAAGGATTTTGAATAAAAAAAGGTATTATTATATTATTTATTTCAATTAAATTTCTAACCATAAAAACAGAAACACCATCTTTTTTATCATAAACTCCACCGCCTTTCGTATTAAAATATTGATTAAAAGCTTCTAACAAAATTAAATCACCGGAATTTTGAGTTATACTAAATTCACAATTAGGTGATAGACCTCAAGTTAAAGTAGTGTCAATACCAAGATAAGCAGTGAAACAGCCTTCACCAGACACGAAACCAGATATAAAAGTTGGATTTTCTTTAAGATATTTTAAAGTATCTTCAACTGTATTATAATGTTTTATATTCATTGTTCACATTTTTTTATCTTTTAACTTTAAAGATTAAAGATATTTTGAATGCCGTAATAAAGCAAATTTAATATTTATTATATAATTAATATTTAAATATTAAACTTTCTAAAAAGAACTCTACTACGGTAATTAATATTTTAATTAATGTTTAATGTTCTATATGAATGACATTTTCTATGTAACATAATATTTAAATATTAATTAGTTAACGATTAAATTTTAAATATATTTAATAATTAAAATATATAAAGTTAAATTATTATAATTTTGTTATTTATTAAACAAATATAATAAATAATTATAAAATTAAATAATAAAATAAGACCCAAAAGCAAGTCAGCATCCTTTGAGATTAGTTATAAATAACTTATCCTTGTCATTACAACAAGGCATTCGCTTTTTGCTTGTCCTTATCCACTAACTGATAATTAACATTACTGTTAATTCACTTCTTAAAAATAAATCAAAAATTTAAATGTAAATTTAAAAATTTATTTAAAATTAGAAGAAGTTATTGGATTTACACTGTTCCCTAATAAATACATTAATGTTAATAACAGGTTCCCATTCTACGCCGGAAATATTTTGTTAGATCAATTATTTTATAAAAAGAAAAATAATTCTATTTCTCTTGTATAAAATTTATACAATTTTCCTGCAATAAGTACATTTCAGGTGACTGTCTAACGACGCCTAAACATGAGTTCAATATTAAATTTAACCATAATTAACTAGTCTAGCAACTTTACTTTACCTGTACTTGATAAAATAAGTTTACATTGTTCTAATAGCTTAGCACATATTTGTTACCAATTATGCACTTATTAGTAGACTTATGAGGATCTAAACTCATAGTGGGTTTTCACCACATTACTTATTAGAGCTTTCAGTTCGCACTTTTTAGTAAACAGTCGGGGCCTCCGATTTTGTGCCTCCGCAAAGATTAAAATTAAACAGCGAAATTAGATTTATCGGGTTTAATTTTCTGAACGGTTCCTCTTATCGCCACACTTATGCACAGCCATCAAATTTATCATATAATTAAATAAATATATTTTACTGTATTCTGTTTTGATTCATGTTTGATTTTATCTCTAATATTTTTTTAATCCCTTCTGAAGTTAAATGTTCTTTATTTTTTACCATATCAGCTACTTTTTTAAAATTTGCAAAATCTAAACTTTTTATTCCAACTATTGGGTACTTTTCGAAAAAAGGAATAATTGTATTAACAATATCAGAAATTTTTGTAATTTGAAGAGCAACATTTTTTTCTAAAATATAAATATTATTATATTTAACATCTGTTTCTATAACATGAGCTGTTTTAGATACTTTAGTTTCATATAGTTTAAAGAAAGTAGCCAGACCTTTAATAACCTGTTCTTCTCTAATATGTAAATTTATAGTAAATCTTAATGATACTCTAACTTTCATTAAGGCAAGGCTTAAGTCTTTTTCAGTATTTTTAGTTTTAATATTTAAATGGAATGATCCATCACCACTAGTAAAACCGGCTATTCAAAATTGATCAGTTATACCTTTGAAAATATACTCTGGTCTATTTACAGGAATTACATTTGGAAAAACTTTTTTAAATTATCAGATAGACCTCAATTAAGAGAGCTTTTTATTCTGACTATTTTTAATAAACCTTTTTCAGTTAAATGTTCTCCTTGCTTAATGATTTCAAAACATTGTTTAAATAATAAATAATCAGATACCTTAGCAGTTATAAGTGGGTAATTATCAAAATGATTAATAATTACTTGTAAATCTCTAAATGATTCCACTATATATTGAACAGAATTTATTCCATTTTGTCTTGTTTTACCTACACCTAGTGTGTTTTTAATTGCTTCTAATATTGCAAGATCTTTTAAATGTAATTTTATAGTAAAACGAGGTACAATTCTTCATTTTATGTTTAATTTTAAATCAGGTTTAATAAAAGTAGAAAATGAACCCTCAGCATCAGTAAATCCAGTTATAAATCAAGGATTCAAATTTTGCTGGTTATTTGAAGTAGAGTAAAATAATCTATTTAATTGTTTAGAAGGGATTTTGATTTGATAATTTCTTTCGAAACCCATTAGAGCACACCTTAAATGCATTAAATTTTGGCTGGGGTAAATGCACCAACTACCATCTACTCGTTGCTCTTTTACAGGAATTATACCTGATTTAGATCCGCGATATTCCATTTTGTTTTCACTCATCATCTGACTTATTACCATACATGAGTAATTATTTCATCCACTTATAACCTTTCAGATATAGTTTGGTACCAGAAACTTTAGGAGGTTCCCGGAGTTTGATAGTTTGACCCACATTAGTATATTCCCAATACACTTAGCAGGAGAATTTGCCGAGTTCCTTAACAACTTTTAGCTCTACACCTTAGTATACTCTACCTACGAACCTGTGTCGGTTTAGGGTACGGTTGTCTTAATTTTTAAACATATAATAAATATATATAAATTAATTAATGAATTAAAAAAATCAAGAAGAATTTATACTCTTATAATTAAAAAATTAAGTTCTCTAACTTTATTTCCTGGTCCATATTTAATGGACTTTCTGTTATATACTCATCAGCCAAAACTTTGGTTTTAGTCCTTAGAGGCCGCATTTACAAATTAAAGTTTAATGATTAATATTTAACCCTTTCGTATTCGGTGAGAAGTATTATTAACTTCTTTTTACGTTACTCCTTTTATCCATTTAAAAAATTATTGTTAAGTTAAAAATAACTAACTTTATATTAATTTATTATTTAAAATTAAGATTTTATTCAATTTTTGAATATTTATTTTTCTTAATAAATTTTAAAATAAAAAAAGGGGGTTAATTATTTATTTATTAATTTATGTAAAGTTAAAAATTCGTTTAAGTTATATTTTCTTTTTTGTCCATCATTGTGAATATTATACGAATTATTTATAAAATTTATTAAAGCTTCTTTTTTAATTTGTGTTTCTTTTTCTGATTTTGCTGTTTTAAAAGCAAATTCTTTATTTGAATGTTTAATTAAACCTTCTTTCCATACTGCATAATTTGCAGCTTTAGTACTAAATAAACCATTATTATTTCCTCTATACGTTTCTAATAAATCTACTAATGGAATAATTATATTTATTAAATCATCCAATTTTGTAATTACTAATCTACATCAACTATTTTTCTTAATTTCTATTTTACCAATTCCTAATCTTAATCTTATTAAAATTAAAATTTCTAAATCATCAAAACTTGTAATTATATTAAATCCAAATTTATAAATACTAGAAGAACTTAAAAAAGATATATAAAAAGTTCCATCACCTTCAATTATTCCTAAAATATATGTTAGTGAAATATAAGGATCTTTTGCTATTAAGTTATAATTCAAAGGATTAATATTAAATTGTGAAGGAATTTTATTTATGTTTAAAATATTTTTATTTTGTTTTAATAAAAAAATTAAATCTTCATTAAAATAAGAAGAATTTTTTAATAATTGTTCAGATATGTATGCTTTTTTTTGTATTATTAATAAATATTTTTTTAATTCTTCTAATGTTCTTTTACTCCCTTCATTCATTAAAAAAGATAAATAAACAATTTTAAAAGTTATAAAATAAGGTAATTTTTTATTATAAAAAGGATATAATAATGTACAACAAATAGTAAATATTTTAAAAACTAAAAATTTTCTACCTAAAAAAGGATAAGTTAAAAAATGTGGAATAATAATATTTCAAATTTGTTTAAAATCAGTTACTCGAAAAGTAGCAAGTGTCTTAGATAAAACAACGTTACCACATCCAAAGAAATTAGCAATATCAAAAATTAATTTTTTTGATTTTATACCTAATGTTATTGCAAAAATAGGACCAACTCTAAAACCTAATATAGAACTATTTTTTTCTAAAGTTATAAAAAGTGAACCATCAGAGTGAATAAAACCAGTATAATACCATGAAAAAGAAGAATTTGGAACTAATTTATTTGTTATTTTCATTTTTAATATTTTAATTTAATAATACTTTAGACTGTACATTTAAACAGTCTTATTCAAAATTGATAGACTTTTTATCTTTTTTAAAAAATTTTTTTAAATCTAATAATAAAGTCTTTAAGTTATAAACGTAAATTAAATTTCTTCAAGTTAATTTTATTACCTTTTTTTTAATTTAACCTTTTTTTTTATATTTTATAGTATTTAACTATACTTATAAACATAAATCTTTAATTTTAATTATAAAATTTAAATGGAAAAAAGACTTTATCTTATTAATAACACTAGATAGTTTCTAGTTTAACTTAAACGTATAAGTCGTTGAAATTAGCAATATATTTTATGCCAAATTTGCTAGTTGTTCTTATTTTTTTTATATATTTTCACAAATTATTTAATAAAATAAAAATTTGTAATATAAAAATACAAAATATTATTAGTTTAATTTTATTAGAAATTAAAAATAAAATTTCATTAATACAAAGTTTCTAGCATATAGTTTAATTGTCTGACACTTGTATAAATAAATGTCAGCATTATCTCTTCAGTAACCTAAAAACAATGAAACACTATTTTTTTATATTTTTATTATAAAATATTAAATATTAAAGTTTTACTGAATGTTCTACTACCTGAGTTAAAAAAAATTACAAAAATAAATATTAAATATATGGATAATAATAAAGTTCTAAATTATTAAAATTAAATTATATTATCAAACAAATATGTTTTTATATTGCTTTTTTTCAATATAAAATAAAATAAAGAAATAAAATTACAAAAAAATATAATAAAAAATATTCAATATAATTAAAAATAAAATAAAATATAAAAGCAAATAGATGTTATGTTACAAACATATATTTAAAGGTTATATTAAAATATTTTTATTTAACCAACACGATTTCGGTTGATTACTTAAGACCCGTTGAATTTTCGGTGCGACAATCTGAAGGCAGATGCGTTGTTACAAACGGTCCTTAGAAGATAGCGACTACCCAATTTAACCTTTATAGTTTTACTAACCATTTTATAAATAAAAATATAATTATTTTTTATAACATATAATAAAAATTAAAAATATACAATATACAATAAAAATTACAATAAAAATAGAAATATAAAGGGGGATTATAATTGCTAATTTTAAATTTTATGTATCTGTTTTTACGGGAAGCGATAAAGTATTTAATTTATAAAGCAAGTTTATATATTCTGATTTAGTTAATCTACTTTCCTTCTTTATTAGAATTATAAGCTAAATCTACTATTTGTAATTTAGTTTCTAATTTTAAAGGTTGTTCTTTGTTTAGTTTTATACTTACTGTTTTAAACTTTTCATAATGTAAAGCACGTTCAGAAAAAATTGGATTATTATCCATAAATGGAATTAAAGTATTATTAATTTGATTTAAACCTCTTACTGCATAAACTAATTCATTTTTTGAGCCTTCATTAATAGTTCCTATTCCTTGAAGTTTAGTTTTTATGCTCTCTAATAACGGTCTAGATTGTAAATCATTAGTAATAGAAAATCCTGTTTTAATAATACCGTCTTTATTAAATGAAACATAAAAACTACCATCACCATCTATTACTCCTGCAATAAAATCATTGGAAATATCTAAATTTAAATTAGTAATAATATTAGGGTATAATTCTTTTTCTTTATCATCATAAACGTCTAATTTAGCAAATAATAAATTTATACGTTCTTGTTTTCTATTAGTAGTAATGTTCATAGATAAAGCCAATTTTAATAAATCTCTTCTTTCTTCTATTCTTCTTTTTTCTTTATTAAAGAGAGCAAATACTATTTTAGTAAATAAATTGAAAGCATGTAATTTTGCACAATAAATAGGATATTTATTAAAATGAGGTATTATTATTTTTTGAAGATCTTCAAGTTTAACAACTTCATATTATGCAGTATGATTTTTAATATTAATAGTTATTTTTCCACAACCAAAATACAAAAGAATACTGTCTAATACATATTTTGAATTTAAATCAGTAGTTATTGTAAATTTAGGTCTAAATTGTAATCCAAATAAATGTTTATCTGATAAAGTAATACTACAGAAAAAAGAACCATCTGTTTGCACTAATCCAGAAATATAACCAGGCGACATAATAAATTCTTTATTTTGGTTCTTTAAAAAAGTATTTTTTGTAGTGTTTAATTTTATATTAATTTTTATTTTAAATTTATTTACAGAATATTAAAAAAATAACTATTTTAACTTAAATTGGGGGACTAGCCCGTTAAGTGAGAGGACGAACCAACTTCCTTCTAGTATTTAAATTAATAACAAAGAATGTAAATAAAATGAGAATGGAAAATAATAATATCATTTCTTTCATAATAAAATTATTTTGGTTTTTTTTTTCAACTATTTTCATAGTTGGTAGACTATGTCATAACTATAAATTAATTGTTTTAATTTAGAGCTCTAGCATATAGTCGTTGAAGTTTATTTTTAATAAATTACTTGCAAGTTACCCATTAGTATAAATTAAATATTACTTTTATATATAAAATATTCAGTTTTAATTTCTTTAGGGAGTTCCGGCATATAGCTTAGTGTTTAATTAAGTGGCCCGGTAGTCTTAAATTTTTCAGGCTCACTTATCTGCTGCTTTCAATTTGCTACTTCCTTAATTTCACTTAATAATCATTTGGGCAAATAAAAATTTTGTATTTTAAGGTTACCTTTGGTGAGCGCTTATCCTCTCTCTTTATGCCTAGCGAAGCAATAAATAAAAATAAAAAGGGGGGGTTAAATATATTTTAATTTTAAAAGCGAGTTAATTTTAAAAGCGAAGCGAGTTAATAAAAAAAAAGAGCTACACAAGTATCAATATAAATTTAAAAAATCTTCGAGTATTCATTTTTTGCGAAATTTTTAACATTTCATTTCTACCTTCTATTGTTTTATATATTTGATTATCTGCTAAATTAATTAAATTTTTTCAATCTGTAAAATCATAAGACTTAGCAGTAAATAAAGGATATTAAAAAAGGGAATAATTTTTTCTTTACATAATTCTCTATTATTTATTGTAAAACTAATTGCACAACCTTTACCTTTATTTTTATTTTCAATATAAAAATTATTTGCTGATTTAAATGACCCGTCAATATTAGAAGGATAAATTTTACCAGCTTCAAAATAATTTAATATTAATATTAATATTAATTTCAAAATATGATAATCGTGTACATTTTGATAAATATTAAAGGCACAAACAAAACTATTTCCTTTTTCTCTTATATGAAAATTAAAATTACCTTCTCCATCTGAAAAACTTTGAATTCATTCTGGTTTTATTTTTATATTAGAAGCTTGATTAAAACAAAATGTTCATTTATCTGAAAATGAACGATTAGTATTCATTTTACTAATTATTTCTCTAAGTTTAATAATACCATCTGAAGATAAATGTTCTCCAGATTTAATAAATAATATTGCTTTTTTAAAATCTAAAAAATTTAAATATTTAGATGTAACTAGAGGATAATTTTCAAAATGAGGCAATATTAAATTAACTATATCATTTAAATTACTTATTTTATATCTTGCAATTGTTTTTTCTTTATTAGAAAAACTAATATGTCCTTTATCATTAAAAAATTCTTTTAATAAATATAAAACATTTATAGAATTAGAATTAGAATGTTGTTTAAATTCTACAGAAAAAGTAACTGAATAACCCGATTTCATTTTAGAATTTTTATAAATCGAAACATTAAAACAACCTTCACCATCGTAGTAACCAGTAACATTATATGCGTGTAAAATTTTAGCGGAGCAATTCATATTTTTTATTTTATTTTTTTAAAATTGTAATTTAAGATAGCGACTAACTTGGCCGTGTTAAAACAACCATTTCGGATTGAATTCCGCTTTTTTTTTTTTTTACAATTAATTATAATTAAAAAATTAATTGTGACCCACACACTATCTTTGAAACATATAATTTTTTCTTAAAAAGTTTTTATAATATAAAAACATAATAAGCTTTAAATATAATTAATATTCTTTTCAAATTTTCCTTAATTAAAATTTTAATTAAGGGATCAGTTAAATTAATAACTGGTTTAAGATTTTCTTATTTATTTTATACAAATTTTTTATTTGGACTTTGTCTTTAATCTTAAATATTTTAAATTAAAATTTATTAATAATTAAAATAAAAAAGAAAACTTTGAATAAAGTCTCTGAGGATTTAATATTAATCCTTCAAATAACTCTTTAATTTTAAGCGAAGCAAATAAATTAATAAAATTTACTTACTTCTATAATATAGAATATATTATTGTTCGTTAACTAAAACTTAAGAGTTTTTTTGAATATATCAAAATTTAAAAATAGTTAAAATTTAATTAACTAAATTAGGCCACTATAAAAATTAATATATTATTATAGATTATTAACCTTGATCAATGTTCTCGGCTGTTTCCGTCTTGACTACTCAACTGAGCATTAGCAGTCTGAATATCTACCAACAATTTATGTAATTTCGAGTTTGAATTCCAATGGTAAGATTTTCAAGGTCCCCGCAAGCTAAACTATCAAAGAAATATTAGAATAATTTTTAAATTTAAAATTAAAATAAATAAAATATAACTTAATTTCTAAGCATCGCTGGGAAATACAGTGCTGTACCTCCATAAATTTTGTGTAGACGCCATACTTACATATGTTTCGGTAGAAAACCAGCTATCACTAGGTCAGATTGGCATTTCCAATTTATCTGAAAATTTCTTTTCAGTTTAGACTATACCTTCATTTCTACTTTTACCTTAGGTAAAAAAATAAATAATAGTAGTTAGGGAATGGATGTTAATTTTGTAATTTAAATAGTTATTAACACAAATTTTAAATTTAATTTAATCTTTATTTAAATTAAACTTTGCTAAGTAATCTTTTTTACTTAATTTTCTGTTTTTACCTTTATTATTCATTTCTCATGCTAATTCTATAATAAATTTAAGATCTTCGTCTGTTTTAAAACCTTTTGTTTTAATGTATTTACATACTTTAATTAAAATATTAAAATGTTCATGTTTATTTGTATTAAAAGTAATATCCTTAAAAACAGGATAAATATTATTTAAAATATCATCTACAGTTTGAACTTGATATCTTGCCGAAGCTGAAGGTAAAAAGTAAACTTTTCCACATTTAAAGAAATTAACTAATTCATTTAATACCGAAATTGAATCTAATTCATGAATAACTGTAAAATTAACTCCTACTCTTCTACGAGTTGTTCTAAAACTAACATTAAAACTACCGTCTCCGTCTATTTCTCCTCTAATAAATTCTAAATTTATAGGTAATAAATTATTAGAAATAGGTATAGCAATATTTTTAATTTTAGGAAGTTGACCAAATTTATCAGATAAAATTTTTAATAAAATTTCTTTAGATTCAATTGTTCGTAAAGAAGTTTTCTTATTCATAAAATAAGAAAAATTAATTATTTGAATTAATCCTTCTAACGTTAAATGTTTTTTATTAAACATCATTAATGCTACTTCTTTAAATATAAGATAATTTGTTAATTTACTTCCTCTAAGACAAGTTTTGTCAAATAAAGGTATAATAATATTAACAATCTCATCTAAAGATTTGACAGTTAACATAACATTATTTCTATTAAATTGTAATTTTCCTACTCCTAAATATTCTTGTAATGCTTTAAACATTTCTAACTCATTAATGTTTTGAGTAAGATTAAAAATAGGTTGAGGTCTAATTGGTAATTTTCCTTTAATATTGTGATTAAAAGCTACTATAAAGCTTCCGTCAGATAAAGTAAAACCAGCTAATCAATCAGGGGTGAATTTAAAATTTTTTGTTTTGTTCATTTTTTTTTTATTAAATTAATTATTTTATAGCTTATGATATTATCATTAAATTTTTTATTTAAATTTTTAATATTTAAAAAATTTTTTTAAAAACAAATAGAAAGCTAAACAAAAGAGAAAATCTTAAGTAGGTATAAACCTTAAAAATTTTACCCATAAATTTAAGGGTATAACTAAAAAAAACCTAAAAAATTTAATTTATAAAATCTACCACTTTAAATATACACCTCTAAATATTAAAATTATAATTATAATTATTTTAAATTGTTATTTAAACTATTTTAAAAATAAATTTAAATAATTTATTTAAATAAATTTAACACAAAAAGGGAAGTAAAATGGTTAATTTTTTATATATATAAAAACAGATGTTTTTCTGTTTTAACTTATAAAAAAAAAAGAATTTAAATTTTTATATTTATTATTTTTTTTTACCATAGTAAAATTGAAACCGTAGAAAGCCAGCGTGTTGCATTTTAAATAATTTTAAAAGCCTTATTTTTTCAAATAAAGTCGTTACGAGGTAATATTAAGTTTTCGATATATCTTAATTTTTTTATATTTATCAATTAAATTTTAAGATAAATCGAAATAAATACTCTTTATTAAAGTAAAAATCAATAAAAACAATTTTATTTTATAATAAATTTACTTATTAATTTAAAATTAAAATTATTAATTAAAATTAAAAATAGAGTATTGTTTCAATAAATAATAATACTTCCCACGGTATTACCTTAACCATTTTTTTTTTTGATCTTAGGTTCCACCGTTATGAGCTAGTACTTAAAAAGAAATCACTCTCTAATCGGGCAAAATACTTTTACCGCTTTCCAAAACTCTTCGGAGAATAATGCAACATTCACCCGTTCGATCCGTTTATATAATCTGGTCTTGGAAAGATCACCTAGCTTCGGGTCTAATAGAAGTAACTAATCCAAAACTAAAATAAATCTTAAAAATATATTTTATAATATAAATAATTACCAATGATTTTATTTTTAATTCATTATTTTAAGATTTAAAAATTTTTTTTTTTGTTCAGTCGCTTTCGCTAGGGCTTTAAACCTTGCTACTCCTATTAACTTGCTGACCCATTATGCAAAAGGTACGCCGTCATTATATTAATTGTTAATAATTTCGACTGCTTATAGAGTTACTAATTCAAAATATTTTTTTTTACGTTTAAACGTAATTAATTTTCCCTTACGGTACTTTTTTCTATCGCTAAATTTATAATACTTAGCCTTAGAGGAAGGTTCCCCTATTTTCCAACAAGTTAACTCTCATTGTACTTTTTTATAAAAAGTTTAAATTTTTATTTATTACTTTACAAAAATTAAAGAACTTTTAAAATATCTTTTTTAGACCTTCAATTATTTTAGTTTATAATTGAAAGAAAATTTAGTTATAAAATAAGTTTAATTCTTTTTTAAGAAAGTGATACTTCCAGTTTCACATTCACTTTTATTATCTATAATTTTTTTAATAAAATAAAGTAACATAAGGCTATTCCGATTTCACTCGCCATTACTTTCGGAGTCTCGGTTGATTTTCTTTCCTTTCCCTAATGAAATGTTTTACTTCGGGAAGTAATTATAAAAAGTTTTCCTTAGGATCACCACAATACAAATAATAATTAATTAATTTACATATAAAAATATATTTTATAAATTAATTTAATAAAATGTGGTTTTGATTAATTAATCTCCTTTTTTTATAAATTTGCTAATTATCCTTAATAACCCCTTTGAAATACTATATTATAAATATAATTTATATTATTTTTTGATGTTTAAACAATATTGTCATCGATACTTATATATATAACATAATTAATAATAAAATATATACATAATAATGTACTATTAAATAAACATCATTATATAAAAAATGTTTTAATAAAATTAAAAATTTTAGTTTTTAATTTTTCTTTTATATTATATAAAAAAATATATGAAATTATCATAAAATTTTATTATTATTTTATTATTATATTATAATATTAGAATTGAGAAATAGAATTATTATAATATATTTAGAGAAAATATAATATTAAATTTAATTGTTATAATTTAAAGATAAAAAAAATAAATACATTTATGTATTTATTTTTTGTTTTTTACTATAGCTAAATCAAAATTTATAATCTATATGGAGTTATTTTAAATATTTTTATGTTATTAACTCTATTTACCCAAATGTATTTTTTAAATTTATATGTTTATGTTTAGTATAAAATTTTATTAAACAATTTAAGTTTTAACCTAAATAACTTTATTTGATTTATTTCAAAAAAAAAACAAAAAATAATTAATAATTAATTAAAAGAATTAATTATTAATTAGAACTTTAAACTAAAATTTAATTTTAAATTATAATAGGTGGAATTAGTTTAATTGGTAAAAATAATATCTTGTGGCGATAATGTTCAGAGTTCAAATCTCTGATTCCACAAAAAAAATTCAAAATTAAAATATTATAATTAAATAATAAAAATTATTTAAAATTAAATAATATAAAAATTTTTTTGAACCTAATTATAATCATATAAATATTTTATTAATACTTTTATGTTCTTTATTAAAAATAATCTAAAAAAAATATAAAATAAATTAGGTAAAATGTTTAATTATAAAAAATATTAATAAAAAAAGTATTATATTTACTTTTTTTATTTTATTAAAAAACTAAATTAATTATTAAAACTAAGATGAAAAATAAAAAATAAAATAAAAATTTAAACTGAAAAAAGGAATTGAACCTTTATTTTACCTTCATGAAGGGTATGTTTTACCATTTAAACTATTTCAGCTAAAAAAAAAATAATAATACTCTTCTATATCTATGGATTATAAAAATTAATAATTTATTAATATAACCAAATATAAAATTTTAATAATTTTATATATGGCTAAATAAAATTATAGCAAAAAAATTTTTTTTTAAAATTATAGATGAATATAAAAAAAATAAGAAGTATTATATTTTAAATAAAAGTTTCTATTTATTTAAAGTATAATTAATTTTATAGAGTTAGAATTTTATCTATAGGACAAATTTAGTTAATATTCTATTAAAATTTAATAACTAAAAAAATATAATTAAAATTTATAATCCATAAATAAGTAATAGATTACTGAATTTTATCTATATTTAAAAATTTAAAAGGGTATATATAGGAAAGATCTATTTACAAAATTAATTTTTTTTTAATAAAAATAAACATACTTAAGTGTTAGATACTTTATTAAAATTTTAGTCTATTTAATTAATTTTTAAATTAAATTATATTTAATTTTTAAATTAAATTTAGTTTTTTTATCAACTAAATTATTTTTAATTTAGTTTATTATCAACAAATAAGTAATATTGGTAATATAGACTTTTTATAAATTAAATTAAAATTTTCTAAACTTTTTTCTTTATTTTCCACAAATTTTTTTGTTATATATATATATAATTTAACCTAGAACCTTCACAAAAAAATATATTTTGTATAATTAATTATACTATCGTTTGGTAATTTAAATTACTACAAAATAATTATAGTAAAATTTGCTCTTTTCTATTTTTTTTAGATTAGAACTAATACTAAAAGATTTTTAAATACATAAATTTCAGTTTTAGATATCTTAACTCTCTTTTATTAAATAAGAATTTATAATTAAATTTATAATTAATATAAAAAAAATTTATAATAAAGGGGGTTATATGTTTTTTTCATGATTTTGACGAGAAGTGAAAATAGGTGCTACCATTGCAAGCAATAATATAACACTTAAAATTATAAGTAAAATAGCTTCATATGTGTAAAGACTGTGTCCTACTGCCTGAATTTGTAGAAAATTTGTAAAAGTGGTATCAGCATTTAATGGGTTATAAGCTATGAATATATTATTTAATGAGGCAGAAGTATTAAATAATAAACCATTTAAACTATTAAATAATTCAAATAAAGAAGTAACACTATATACATTATTAAAGGTAAAAGGCATAATTGAATATAATTCGTACATAAATAAAGATCCAATTGCAATAGCTAAAGGGTAATTTTTAGTATATTGATTACCTGTTTCTAAAATATCTGTAAGTTTTATATTAATCATCATAATTACAAATAAAAATATAATAGCTATCGCACCTATGTAAATTATTATATAAGAGAAACCTATAAATACTATATCAGATAAAATTAAATAAAGAGCAGCATATACAAAAGTAAAAATTAAAAAAAGAATTGATATAACTGGATTTTTAGAAGTAATAACTAATACAGCAGAAAAAAGAGTAGCAAAAGATAAAAAGTTGATAAAAATATTTTTCATTATTAAAATTTTAATATATATTAAAAAATTAGTTTGCATTTAAGAGAAGATGCTCGATTATTTATTTTATATTTATTCTTTTGTAAAGTAAAAATAAAAAACCCGAATATTGCTTCAATAAAATATAACATCTAATATAAGAACTACCTATTAATCAATTAAAAATATGATAAATTCTGGTATTATTTAACTTAGTTTTACTTTAAATATAATTTTATAAAACTAATTAAATTATAAAAATAAATTTCTTTTTTTATTTTTTAACTTTAATCTCTAATAAAAAAACTAAAAATAAAAAAACAATATAAAACTAAAACAAGAAATATTTAAATCTCAAGTAGGTACAACCAAAAAAAAAATATTCCCATAAATTTAAGGAAAACAGATCAAGTAAAACATAAAAATAAATTATTTAAATTAGTTGAATAAAAATTCAAATTTCTTGAACAAATAAAAAAAAAATTTTTCTTAATAACGTTTAATCTAAATAAAATTTTTCCGCATTATTATACAACTCTAAATATAAAAATGTAAAAAAAAAAAATTAAAAAATATAATAAATATTTAAAATATAAATAATTATATTCAAAATAGCTGTATCAAATATACAATTATTTAATAATTAAAACTATTAAAAATTTTAAATTTAAATTACAAATACACTAAGAGGGAAGAAAATGGGGTTTAATTAAAAGTAGTTTTATTTTTAATTTACTATTTAATAAAAAATTTTTATTATTATCTTGTTATAAGCTTTTTGTTGGTTTTTTCTTATAAATATAAAAAGGAAATATTAAATAATGTATTATATTTATATTATCTTATTGTTATTCTTAGGATTATAAATAAAATTATCATTAGATAAAAAAGGTTGAATAAATTTTGCTAATAATAAAATAATAATTAAACGTGGTTCTAGTAAGTTTTCTTTAACAATTAAAGGTGTAAATACTAAGAACACTAAAATAATTAAACCAATTATCATATACATAGCATACGTAGTAATTCTTCCTTCATCTAATTTTGATATATTTTGACCTAAGTTAATCAAATAATTACTTAACCCATATGGACCTAAAAGCTCAATAACTCCTCTATCTAAAATTTTAGATACTGTATAACCAGAATGTAAACCAATAGAAATAATAAAGTAATTGTAAATTACATCAAAAAAGTATTTAGCATTTAAGAAAGTATATATTTTACGCCCTATTAAATTTCCAGTTAAACTGATTATAAATTTTGGTTGTGATTGATATAAAAATATTGCTAATGAAGCACCTAACAATGAAAAAATAAAAGGTAATATTTTATAAAAATATTTAAAGAAAATTCGGCTTCTATAATACTTATCTTGTTAGGGTGAATAAATAAAGAATTTCCAAAAAAATCCGAACCCATTCCTACAAATAAATCAGAAAATACATAACCAAAAAATATACTAAAAAAAGATAATATAAATAATGGTATGATAACTGCTAAATTAGCTTCATGAGAGTTTAAATAGAATGTTTGAGGACCATTAGGCACAGTTAAGAAAACTAGACTTATTAATCTAAAACTATAAAAAGCAGTAAGAGCTGCTGTTATTGTTCCTAAAATAAATGCATAAGTTCCAGTAAATTCATATTGTCCGTAAGCTAATTCAAGTATTAAATCTTTACTATAGAAACCAGTAAGAAACCTGTAAGAAATTATCTTATTCTTTAAATTTAAATTCATCTTTTCAATATAATTTAAATCTAGATTTGTACCTTGGTTTAGAAGGTAATAAGTATTTACTTATATTATTAATTGTTTTTGAGGAATCAAGTTCCATTATTTCACATAATTCGTGGAAAGCTTTTTCAGTATTAGAATGATATCTTATTTTCATATTATCTAAGAGATCTACAGATACTAGTTCTGATACATGTTTATATCTTTTTTCTGAATTTTTAATTGTTTTTAATGGAATATTTGGGATACTTAAACAAGGATCATAATCTTTTTGTCATATTAATCAAAATCTATTAAGAAATATTCTTTTTTTATTAATATCTCCACCTAAACCTGATAAATAATAATAAATAAAATGATGATAACTTATTTTTTTTCCTTTAATTAATTCTTTCAAATCAGTTAAATTTTTTAATTCTAGAAATGCTTCTTTAGGTGTATTGTGAAATCTTAACTTAAAATTATCTTTCAAGTCATATGATATTACTTTTTCTTTTTTAATTTCTTGTATTCTTACTAAATTATTAGTTACATCTGGAGAACTTACTAAATAAACTTCTAATTTACCTTTGATCTCTAGATTATTTACCACTAATTTTAAATTTGAGTCTAATTCTAATGTAGATGTAAAAATTGTTATTGTAATTTCTTTATTTCTATATTTTACAAAATCAATTGGAATACCAATTTTTTTAACCAATTCATTTAATGTTTTAAATTTTCCTATTATAGTTTTTTTATCTTGTAAAATTAAATAAAAATATCCTAATTCTAAAGAATTAAAATCAAACTCTGTAATCTCTGGAATTAATTTACTTTTGTGAACATTTGGTGTCATTCTAATTTCTCTGTTTCTGCATATAATTTGTAAATTTATATTCGCAAGAGGAGAGAATACATATTTATTAATAACATTTAAATTATATTCTAATTTACTTCTTGTAATACCTAATTGATTACAAGTTTCTTGATAAGAATTAAAAGTCTTATAAAGATTACCTTCTTCATTATAAGTTTCAACAATATTTTTTAAATTACCTTTAAATTCATTAATATTTACATTTGAGAAATTGTAAGATACAATTCTATCATCATTGATCTCAGGGTTATAATAGCTTATCATAGCTTGCTCTAAAGTTCTAATATAAAATTCAGTAAAACTATTTAAAATGAAATAAGATTTAGTATCTAAACTAAGATTAATATATTTTTTGTGTCATAAGTTCACGAAATTAATTCCTTCAATTCCTACAAAGAAATAAAATTTCTTATAACCTCCAAATAACATTTCTTTAGATACATTATTTCCTCTATATAAAATTCTTAACTGATTAGAAGTTAATGATTTATCATTTAAATTAAGTGTTTTTAAACAATTTTTAATATAACTTACCATTCTGTTAATAGGATTTATAGTAGAACCTATATTCAATCTACAGCCAGATTCAGATTTATCATTTTTTGGTATTTGATATTTAAGAATATTTATATCAAAAAAACAATATACTCAAGATTTACTTAAATCACCTGCTGTTCCTATTTTAGAAAATTCAGTTCATTGAGTATAACTTAATACTTTTTTATTATTGAACATATTATTAAAATCAAAAGTTTTAATTGAATAACCTGTATTTAATTTACCGAAAAAGTAAGGATTATCATTTGAAACATGTTTTACTAAAAATTCACACTCTTTTTTAACAAAATCAGCTATAGGTTTATTATTGTATTTATCTAAAACAAAATTATATAGTTCTACAATTTTAACATAAGCTTTTAATCCTGAAGGTGTAATACTCCAGGGAATATATTGAGGATCAGGTTTATTTTTTGTTCCTAGTTCCTAAAGAATGATAGTATCTCACTAATTCTTTTTTATTTTTTAATCTAGAATTATCAGATTTTGAAAAACTTAAATTAGAATATTTTTTATCTATATTTTTAGAGGAAAGGGGGTTAAATGTTTGATTTTTTTCATTTGTAAATATATCAAGAATTAAAGTATAAAATAAAATAATTAAAAATCTAAAATCTATAATATCCGAAGAAATTAAAGTAGATCCAAATATAAAATAAATTAAAAATATCACAGAAATAATAAAATATGTTCCATAAGTTGTTATTATTCCAGTATCTAATTTAGATATTTTTATACTTAAATTTGATAATAAATTGGTTAAGCCATAAGGTCCTACTAATTCTATTACACCTCTATCAAGATGTTTTGATATAGTATATGAAAATTGTAAACCTTTAGAAATTATATATTTATTATAAATTATATCAAAGTAATATTTTCCATTAAAAAAAGAATATAATTTTCTTACTATTGAAATATCGGTAATATCTATTAAGATATGTGGAAAAAAATTATATATTAAAATGGCTGATAAAGAACCAATAAAAGTAAAAATTAAAGGTAAAAATTTTACAATAAGACTCAATGAAAATTCAGCCTCTATTATAGAAATATTATTAGGGTGTATAAATAAAGAGTTTCCAAAGAAATCGCTACCTAATCCTGTAAATAAATCAGAAATTAAAAAACCGAAACCTATACTAAATAAAGACAATATAAATAATGGAATAATTACAGATAAGTTAGCTTCATGAGAATTTAGATAACTTTTTTGAGGTCCATTAGGTATAGTAAAAAAAACAAGATTAATTAATCTAAAACTATAAAAAGCTGTAAAACCTGCAGTAATAGAACCTAAAATGAAAGCGTAAATTCCACTGAAATTATATCGAGCAAACGACAATTCTAATATTAAATCTTTTGAATAAAAACCTGTAATAAATGGGGTTGCTAGTAAAGATAAAGTTCCTACTAATAAAACAGAGTAAGTAAAAGGTAAAAATTTAATTAATCCACCCATCCGTCTTACGTCTTGCGGTTGTAAACTTAATTTTGCTTTGTATATATATTGTTAATTTAAATATTTTTCCTTCTTTAGGAATAGTTAAAATATTTAATCTCATTTATTTAATTCATTATTTAAATATTTTATTTTATCTAAACCTTCTGAAGTTAAATGAGCTTTAGTTTCAATTAAAGAAAGTATCTCTCTTCAAATAAAAAAATTATAAGATTTTAATCCCATTAAAGGATAAGAATTAAAATGAGAAGCAATAGTAACAAGATGAGATAATTTAGTAACTTTTCATTCAACAACACTTCTAGATTTAGAAATGTAAACTCCACCCATTCCATGAAAAAAATCTTGAATTTTTATTAATAAAAGTTTTTCTCTAATATTTAAACATATTGATAAAACAGCAGTAACATTATTTTTTATAGGTCTAATATATATATGAAATGACCCATCACCTTCTATAAATCCGCTTACTCAATCCGGGTTCAAAGGTTCATTATTAGGTAAATAAACTGGTCTTTCTAAACATTTTATATTAGGAAATTCAATTTTTAATAAATTAGATAATCCAAGATTCACTTTTGATTTTATAGTTACAATTTGTTCTAATCCTTCTTTGGTTTTATCTTTTTTATTATTAATAAGATTAACACATTCTTTTCACAAATCAAAATCTATTTTCTTTACACTTTGTAAAGGATAATTTTCAAAATGTGGAATAATAAAATTATTAATATCTTTTATACCAACTACAGAATAACGAGCTGATTTTTTTTTTGGATTTATTGTAATAGTTCCTATTCCTCCAAAGAAAGATTGAATGATATTTAATAAATTTATCTCTTTAATGTGTATTTCAATAATAAATCTAGTTTGTACTCGGAATCCTATAGGTGCTGAAGAACTTTTTGAAACTACTATATTAAAACTAGACTCTGCATCACTAAAGCCTGTAATAAAATAAGGTTTTATTGAATTTTTTGTACTTAATGTAGAATAAAATTTTTTATTTAAAGCAAAATTATTAATTAAAATTTTATGTTTAATAACTTTTTTAAATACTTTAGCAAGAATTAACTTTTATCCTCACAGCTTGATATTATCTTACCGCATTTAAACCATATTTTTTTTTAAATAGGTTTTTCAAACTTTCGTAAGGGGCCTGACTCTATCTTAATTCTACACTTATAAGCAACTTACTTAATTTAAATATGGGGTCGTTAATCCCGTGTAGACACTACTACCATATAGTCGATGCGCTTTTATCCTTAATGATATTTGGCAAAGCACTTGCTTATATTAAATCCAAATATTTATAAATAAGGAACTTAGTTCCGTGAATATCCCTTATTCTTTCGATAATCTTAAGATTCGTTATATCGGATTAAATTAATAATACCATAGATAGATGATTAATCTATCGTACTTTCAAAAGTTACCTTTTTACTTGTTATAGCTTAAGGTTTTAGAAATTACCCGGAGTTAGATAGTATTAGAGCATAATGTACAGTTATGACACATTGTCTTACTCATCTGAAAAACTGTGGATTACAGCACCAGCACCAAGGAATAATAATGCTTTGAAAAAACTATGATTAACTGTATGCATTAGTGCTACATTATATTGACTAAGACCTACAGCCATTACCATGTCAAAAATTTTTTCTTTTATTTTCATAAAAGATTGGAATATTTCTTAAAAAAAATACTAATAAAAACCCAGTTTGCGTTTGAGTATAATTAATTTTTATTTGACACGTAAATTCTCTGAGGTTATTTTTTATTTTTACCTGCTGATTATCCATTATAGTAAAATTTAAATTTGTTTAATTTTTTTTTATTAATTTTAAAATTTTAGAAACTCTCAGCATATAGTGTCATTTTACTAGATCACATGGTAAATTTTTATTCATTATCATAATTTTTTTTATTAGATTTGAATAACATTCTATATTTTAAATTATTTATTGTTACATTTAAAGGTTTATTTTTATCCATTCTATATCGAATATAAAATGAATCCTTTAAATTTAAAGCTCTAGCTGCTATTCGTATTCCATCAAATTCCATTAAATATTTTCCTGTATCAAAATCATAACAATAAACAGATTTTTTTTTTAGCTCCAATAATATGATTTATTTTTACTTCTTCAGAAAGTTTTCGATTTTTAAGTTTATTACTAATCTTTAATTTTATATCTTCTGGTACATTTTTTCCGAATCTATAGTGATTTGAACCTGTAAAAGGTTGTAAAATACTTTGTATATTATATGAAGGTTTTATTAAATCAAATCAAATCAAAAGTTTTCTCTTTCTGAAAGATATTCTTTTGATTTTTCTTTATCAATAATTTCTAATATGTATAAAGTAAAATTATTTATATTATACTTAGAAATAGCTGCACAGATAGCCATTTTTGATTTAGTAGTATTAATATAATTAAATCAAAAATATTTATTTATTCTTAAATATAAATTAACTGATTTACCAACATAGGATCTATTATTAAATTTATTAATTCATAAATAAATTCCCTGTAATTTAAAGTATTTTTGTTTTATAAGCCTTCTACCACTATAACTAAAATCATTATATTTATCTAAATAATTAATAGAAGAATTAATTTCAAAGAATTTATCTTTAAAATCTTCATTAGAAGCTATTATTTTTGAATTTTTTAACGGAACACTATTAGCTGAAATAACTTGTAACAAAGTAAATTTAAAATCAATGATAGTATCAAAAACTAAAATAAGTATAATAATAGAAATTAAAATTAAAAAGGAACCTAATTGAGATATTGTGGACATAGCTATAATTCTTTTTAAATCATTTTGTACTAAACCACAGGTAGCTGCAAAGAAAGCTGTAGTAGTACCCACTAAAGTAATAATTAATAAAGCAGTGGGACTAAATTCTAGTAATGGAGAAGATCTAAGTAACAAATATATTCCAGCTGTTACAAGTGTGGCCGCATGAATTAAAGCACTAACAGGTGTAGGACCTTCCATCGATCCTGGTAATCAACTATGTAAAGGAATTTGACTAGATTTAGCCATAGCTCCAGAAAGCAATAATAAAGCAATAATAGTAATAGCAGTTTCATTCATAAACACGGCAATCAAATTGTTCATGCAATTAAAATAAAATAAGTTAAACTTTTCTACCTCTATTCATACTAGCTTTTATTGTACGTATTAAATCTAATCCTTCAATTGTAAGATGTTTTCCTTCATTCATTAATTTTGCTACTTGAGATCAATCAAGATAATCTAAGTTTTTTACACCTAGTAGTGTATATTTTTCAAAGAAAGGTATAATTATTTTGGTAATTGTTGATAGATTAGTTATTGTTAAATTTGCAACTTTAGTACTTTTGTGTTTTTCTATTCTACCTGCTCCAAAATATTTAATTAAAAGTTCCAATAAGTTTAAATCTCTTTCATCTTGGTAAATTCTAAATCTTATTTGTACTCGGTGGCCTATTTTAAAAGCTTTATTTTTTTGAATTGTAAGATTGAAATTTGACTCACCATTCACAAAACCGGCAATCCAATTTGGATCTGAAATTTTTTTAGTTATTATTTTTGGTCTTTCTACCGGATTAATTTTAATAAAATTAGTTTTTATTAAATCTGAGAGACCTAAATTTATAGAAGCTCTAATATTAATTATTTTTTTTAAACCTTCAATAGTAAGATGAGCTTTATTGTTCACAAGTTCTACTACTTGTTTAAACAAAATAAAATCTGCTCCTTTTTGGGTTAACAAGTTATAGTTTTTAAAATGAGGAATAATAACATTAATTAAATCATTTGTAGTTTCAACTGAATATGAAACGCTGTTTGTAGTTTTACTTTTAGTTATAGAACCTATACCACAAAAAAATTCTTGTACTTTTAATAATACAGATAAATCACGTTTATGTAAATTAATTGCAAATCTAGTTTTTACATATCAACCTAATTTTAAATTATTATTTCTTTGAATGCTGATAACAAAAGTACATTCACCATCAACTAATCCGGTCACGAATCAAGGATTTAATTTAGAATTTGAAATTAATGTAGAAAATGTTCTTTTATTTTTATTTTTATTTAATTGTTTAGAAGGGATTTTGGCTTGATAACCTGTTTCCAGGCCCGTTAGAGTACACCTTATATATTTTTTTAGTAAACATAAACTACCGTCTACTCGTTGCTCTTTTACAGCCAAATCACTTTTTGAGTTAGCTTTTTTAGATCCGCGATTGTCCATTTCAGTTTCCTTCATTTTATGACTTGTTACCAATAATGAGTAATTAACTCATCTACTTTTATACTTTCAAATATAACTAGGTATCATAAACTTTAAGATGTTCCCGGAATTTGATAGTTTTACCCACAATAACAATTTCCCAAATTGCTGAGCAGGTGCTATATTAAAGATTATGGCATAATTCAAAGAACCAAATAATGCAAACATTGCAAAAAATCCTATACTTAATCCCATATCCATGGCAATCAAATTTATCTTGCAATTAATTTAAATTTATGGAAATTTTCTTTTTGTATTCATTCTATCTTTGATTAAAAAAATTTGATCTAATCCTTTATGGGTTAGATGTTTACCTTCGGTCATTAAATTTGCAACTTTGCAAAAATCTTGATAATCTAATTGTTTTATTCCTTGAATTGGCTGGATTTTAAATATTGGAATAATTATTTTATTTATATCTGTTAAACTAGTCACTTTGAAAACAAAAGCATTTTCACTGTGAGAGTATACGGCACCACAATTCAAAAATTTAGTAATTAATTCTAATAATTATTTGTCTCTCTTATGTTGCGTAAGTTTAAATATTAATTGGACAACATGACCGATTTTATTTTTATTAGATTTAAAAATACTCAAAAAAAATCAACCTTCACCGCTTGCAAAACCTGCAATTCAGTTAGTATCTGATATTTCTGTATTACAAATAATTGGTCGAGCAACAGGACTATAATTAGGAAATTCAAATTTCTGCAGATCAGATAGACCTAATTTCATTGAAGCTCTAATATTAATTATTTAATCCATTTTCAGTCAAGTGAACTTTATTATTCATCAATTCAATAATTTGTTTAAATAAAATAAAATCAGCAGATTTTTGAGAAAGTAAAGGATAATTTGAAAAATGTGTAATTATAAAATTTGTTAAATCTTGAAGCGAATTTACTCTAAAGCTGGCTTCATTTCGAGATTTTTTGTTTACAATGACACCGCAACTAAAAAATTCTTGCAATTGTAATAATAAATTTATATCCTTAGAATTTAGAGATATTTGAAAACTCGGTTTTACGACTCAACCTTGTCTTCCTTTTATTCTTTTATCTATATAGATAGAAACGCCGAAAGATGCTTCGGCATCAGAAAAACCAGTGACAAATCAAGGATTAAGCTTAGATTTTTGAACTAAAGTAGAATAATTTCTTTTATTTAAATTTATTTGTTTAGAAGGGTTATTGATTTGATAATTTCTTTCGAAACCCATTAGAGTACACCTTAATTGCATATAATTAAAAAAAGTAAAAATGCAACAACTACCGTCTACTCTTTGCTCTTTTACAAACAATTTTGTGTTTAATTTAGATCCGCGATAACCCATTTTCTTTTCATTTATATTCTGACTTCTTACCTTAGATGAGTAATTACTTCATCCACTTATAGTTTTTCAACTATCGTTTGGTATCAAAATTTTTAGGGTGTTCCCGGAGTTTGATAGTTTTAGGCACAATAGTGAAATCCCACTCCACAAAGCACCTACTCTATTCATAGTTAAAGCAAGTATAGCAGCTTTATTAGCTTGTATTCTTGTGAATCAAAAATTAATTAATAAATAGGAGACTATTCCAATACCTTCTCACTTTTTATTTGTTAATTTTTTAATCTTTAATTTTATACAACATAGTTTTGTGCATATAAGTTTTAACTATATCAATTAATCTTGTTTTTTGTTTTACAGGAATATAATTTACTCACTGATTTTTAACTTTTTCAATTGCTTTAGTATACAATCCAAAATTAGTTTCAAGTGCTTTCATTAATAAATTAATTTCTAATTTTGTAAAAGCTCTAGTATGTAAAATTGTTTCATTATTAGAGCCATTACCTCCATCATCCATTATTCAAAAAGCTAATCCTCTGGTAGTTAATAATTAAGAAATATTTAGAGGAACTTGTTTGATATTTTTTATTTTTTCTTTATAATAAAATAAATCATAATAATAATTAAGGCAAGGCATAGATAAGGTTGCAAATCTAATGGAATTATATTGTAGTCCTGTTCTAATATCTATTTTTCTTTCTTGAATTATTGGTTTCATATTAGTTAAAGGTTCAAATATATTATATAAAAATAATAAATATTCTTTATGTAAAATTGATTGTTCAAATCTTAATCTTGCATTTTTAGAACGTTTACTTTTTTCTATGCTAACATCTCCTAAAATAAGACCAATTAATATTGTAAATAATTTTATTCTAATTTTCTACTTGTATTCATTTTTGATTTAATTGTACGTATTAATTCTAATCCTTCAATAGTTAGATGCTTTCCTTCATTCATTAATTTTGCAACTGCACAAAAATCTAAAAAATCTAAAATTTTTACTCCTTGTAAAGGATATTTTTCTAAAAATGGAATTATTTTGTTATTTAAATCTGAAAATTTAACTATAGTTAAACTAACAATAGATTTACTAGAATTTAATTCTATTCTTCCAGCACCTAAATAATTAATTAATAGTTCCATTAATTTTAAATCTCTTACATCTTGTGAAATTCTAAATCTTAATTTAACTTGATATCCTAATTTTTGTTTCGAGTTATGAATAATAGAAACATCAAAATTACCTTCACCGGATACAAATCCTGACAGTCAATTAGCATTAGGTATATTATTAGTTAAAATTAAGGGTCTATCAACCGGTTTAAACTCAATAAAGTTAGATTTTAAAACCTCAGATAAACCTAAATTCATAGATGCTTTTATATTAATTATTTTATGAAGTCCGTCTAATTTAAGATGCTCTTTATTTTTAATAAGTTCAACTATTTGTTTAAACAAAATAAAATTTGCAGATTTTTGTGTTAATAATGGATATTTATCAAAATGAGGAATTAGAATATTTGTTAAATCTTTAATAGATTTTATTGAATACTTTACAATATTTTGAGTTTTACTTTTGCTTATAAAACCTATTCCACCAAAATAATTTTGTAGTTGTAATAATAAAGGTAAATCACGTTTATGGAGTGATATTTGAAATACAGAAAAAACTTGTACAACTTTTTTATGTTCATTATTTCAATGAATTATTGCACTAAAAGAATCTTCAGCATCTATCAATCCTGTTACAAATCACGGATTTAAATTAGAATTAGAATTAATGGTAGAAAATTCTCTTTTTGATATATTAGATAAATTTCTTAAATTAACTTTGTTAATTAAAGATTCTTTTTGTTCAATGGATAATGTATAAGATTCTTTATATTCATTAGAAATTTTAAAATTAGTACTTGTTAAAGCTATACCTACGGAAAAATGAAGTATAAATATTAAAGTTTAAATTATAATCAAATTGCCATAAAATTACAATTTTCATTGTAAAATGGACACTCTCTTCATCCTAAATTTAATTTGTCTAATTTACCTTTAAGGAAAATAAAACTAAATTTAATTAGGAGCAATATGTAAAGTCTCTGAGGATTATATTATATTATTTTTTTTTTTTTTTTTTAATATTTCCTGCTAATTGCCCAATTTATATTATTTTTTATTATTAAGTTTATTTTATAATTTAAGGGTGTTTTAGCATATGATAATGTACTATTTTTTATTATTCAATAAATTTTATTAGTAAAAATTTAATTTATAATTATTAAAATGTTAAAATAAATAAATTTCTTTATTTTTAGGCCAAGAAAGACCAACAAACATAACAAAATAATTACCACCGGATACTAAAAATAACATGAAAAATGTGAATAAAGATAAATATGAGAAAAATCTTTGATTATGCTCAAAGAATCAAATTTAATCATGCAATTTATTTTATTTTTACTGATCTTTTTCTGTTCATCCCTTCCTTAATATTTCGAATTAAGGATAATCCTTTATTAGTCAGATGATTACCCTCGCTCATTAAATTAGCAACTTTACACCAGTCTAAATAATCCAAATGTTTTACACCTAATATAGGATATTTTTCAAAAAAAGGTAATAGAACATTTTTTATATCTGAAAATTTAAAAATTTCTAAAACTACCGCCGATTTCTCAGAATAGTTATAAATATTTCCTGAATTAAAATATTTATTCAAAATTTCCATTAATTTTTTATCTCGACTATGTTGAACTAACCGAAATTTTAATTGAACCCTATAACCTGTTTTAGTATTTCCTTTAAATATTTTTACAGAAAATTTACCTTCCCCTGACGTAAATCCTGAAATTCAATTATGATCAGGTATAATTTCTGTCTTTATAAAAGGTCTTACTACAGGAGCAATTTTATTAAATTCAGACATTAAATACTTAGAAAGCCCTAAATTAATAGATGCTTTTATATTAACAATTTGATGTAAACCTTCAATATTTAAATGAGCTTTATTATTTATAAGTTCAACTACTTTTTTAAATAATAAGAAATCGCCACCCTTTTGAGTTAATAAAGGATAATTTTTTAAATGATTAATTAATAATAATAAATCGCTGTTAGAACTTATAATATAATTAATAAATTCGGGCGATTTATATATTTTACCAATACCCCCTAAAAACTCTTGAATTTGCAATAATAAAGGTAAATCGCGTTCATGTAAACCTAATTGAAATTTACATTCTATGCGCCAACCTAATTTACGTCTAATATCATTTACTACTAAAACAGTAAATGAGCCTTCAGCATCAATTAGACCAGTCACAAACCAAGGATTTAAATTAGAGCTATAGGATAATTTAGAAAAGGATCTAAAATTAAATTGTTTAGATAGCATTTATTGATTAAATAGCAGCATTAACTGCCTTTAGAGTACACCTTAAAAATTTTTAAATAAAATTTTAACTACCGTCTACTCGTTGCTCTTTTACAGCAATTTAATTTAAAACACATTACTGATTTAGATCCGCGATTGTCCATTTCACTTTCGATCATACTATAACTTATTACCATATTTGAATCATTAGTTCATCCAATTACACACTTTAGAATGTATTTTTGTATTATAGTCTTTAGGAGTTCCCCGGAATTTGATAGTTTTATCCCCACTAAACGAGGATCTTCTGACATGTAATCAGTAGAAAATATATGAATTAAAGATGAAATATAAAGAACAGGTATAAACATAGAACAATCCTAATTAATCTAACATTGATGTCTCCTCTAGTATTTTTGTTAGAGGAATAGACATTAATAGTAATTTAGTTACTCAGGAGTTATTGACCTCTTGGCAAAGGCTATCCACTATGCGTAGTGTTTTTGCGATAAATATTTCCCCCCTACGATCTCGCATTCGTTCTAGGATCCGACTGTACATTCGGACAGACATTTCAGCCTAACCCCGGCGAACCAGTCTGTAGCGACATTTATAACTGCCGACGGTCTTGAAGTATATTCTCATTAACCGTTAATTCACCTATTTGTATAAGCATAGAATTGTTTAATTATAATCTTGCTCAATTCCTAATAGCGATATCCTATGTTAATCTTAGTATTATTTCTAATTACAAATTAGCACTAATAATTGTTTATGATATTTTTGTAATAGGTTAAGTGAATACTTAAATATGTTAATTCGATCGCGTATATTATTAAAATAAAAAATTTTTATTTTGATAGAAGCTAATTAATTTAGCTTATTGTTAAATAAATGCTCTATTTGTAAAAAGGTAGCAATTTAGATCTAGTATTTATATGAAAAAAAGCCCTGGTGGGAATTTAAAATTTAAACAGCTTATTTTGTCTGCACGTCCCTTATTCGCTAAGCAGCGAAGCCAACAGCGGTGCTTCGCGCTGACCAGTAAATATTCTTACTCTTTTGATAAAATGCTTTTTAATTGCTACAAATCCAACCTTTCTTGTTTGGTCTACTTTTGAATTGGGAGCGCTACGCTGTGCATTAAAATCAAGTTGTTTACTTAAAGTATCCGGGTATAATCCTACAATTTTAGCAGCTTCGGTTAAAGAATTTGCTAATATAAAAGATCCATCCTCTGTTAAAATTTCATACACACAACAAACTAGTTTAGGTAGTATTTTTTTAGTAGTACTATCTATCACTCTTCCATCTAAAAGTCGTATAACTGTAGGTTCAGCATTTAATAATATTTCTAATTCTTCCTGAGTTAAAGATTTAACTTCTTCATTATAAGTTGATAATCTAAAATTATTCATTGTATTTGATAATTTTAAAATTAAGGCTTTTATTTTCTCTATTCTATGACCACCTTCGTAAATAACTTTACAAATAATTTTAAAATCATAAAAATCTTTACCTTTTTTAGTTAAAAATTCCTCATTTACAAAGAAAGGTATTAAATAATTATTCAATACATTTATGTTTTGAATAGTAATTGAGACAGTACTTTTACTATTAATAGTTCTAGCTTTTATTGAAGCTATAGCTATAGTATAAGTGTTTTTAACTTTATATAAAGAAAATCTATCAAAACCTAAAGAATCCTCTAAGTACTCCTTTATTTTAAGCATTACAGGTAATTGTACTGCGATATTTCCAAGACTAAAAACAGGTGTTAAATTATCTCTTCTTAAGAAAAAGGAACCGTCTCCTTCAATGAAACCTAAAAGCCAACTTTTGGTGATTACAATTTTAGAATTTTCAGGTCTATTAAAAAGAATACGATTAGTATTCATATTATTTTTAAATCCTAATATAAGATCCTTTATGCTATCAGGATTTATATTAGGATCTCTATTAAAATATAAAAAAAAAGCTTCTTTAAAATCTAAATAATCAAGATACTTTGAAGTGTTTAAATTAAATTTATCGAAAATAGATATTAGTATAGCAATCTCTTTTTGTTTTGTAATAGTAAAAATACATTCATCTTTATATATACGAACTCCACCTATTCTTAATCGTTCCTTAATAATTCTTAATACTTTTTCATCGTCTATATGCAAAGTTATCTTAAACATGAATACAAAACTTGAGATAGACAAGTTATTTTTTTTTAAAAAACGATTTATGATAAAACACCCCTCAGCATCTGTAAACCCTACAAACCACTCTAAAATTTTAGAATCAATAGAACCTTTTTCATTTAACGATTCGTGCCGGTTCAAAGTGGAATATTTCCTTATTTTGGTTGTAAGTGTAAGCTTATTTTTTGAGTTAGTGAAAAGAGGTATTTCGAATTGGGCTTTGCAGACAAAAAGATAAATTAGCCTTTTAACAAATAAAATAATATTTATTTTAATAAATATCTTGCGCGGTCCTATGCTACTTATAGCTCTGACATTATGATGAAAATTTTTTTTTTGAATTTGATTGGAGGCTTTTGAATTAGTTGAGCTTGAAGACTTAATTGAGGCGTGACTACCTAATTTCAAAGGGAGAACCTCTAAATTTTCTTTTTCAGATATTACTCTTCGAGAATTCATTGTTGATTTTATTTTTTTAATTAGAGATAAACCTTCACTTGTTAGGTGTTTTTTCTCTTTCATCAGTTCAGCAACTAGACAAAAGTCTTGAAAATCTAAGTTTTTAATTACTTGGATAGGATTTTTTTTAAAAAAGGGTATTATTATTTGTAGAATATCCAAAAATTTAGTTACTCTAAAATCGAAAACAGTTTCTCCCCTTTTAAACACATTACCACATCCAAAAAATTCAATTAAACTTTTCATTAATTGTTCATCTCTAGAATGTTGGGTAAGTATAAATCAAAGTTGAACAGCTTCACCAAGTCTATTAGTTTGTGATTTATAAACTTGTATAAAAAAACTTCCCTCACCTGTGGTGAATCCCGCAACTCAATGTGAATCTACAATTTTTTGATTTAATACTATAGGTCTCTTTACAGGAACAACCTTAGGGAATTCTTTTTTCAATCTATCGGAGAGGCCTAGATTATGAGAAGCTTTTATACCTAATATTTTTAATAACCCTTCGATCTGAAGATGTTCCTTATTAACCATCATTAGAACTACCTCCTTTCATAAAATATAATCAGCTTGCTTTTTAGTAATTAAAGGGAATTTATCAAAATGAGGTATTATTATATTTACTAAGTCAATTAATTTCGTTACCTGAAAGTATGCTGCTTCTTTATTTGCTCTTACATTAACTTGTCCGATTCCCTTAAAAAATACTTGAATAGATTTAAGAAGTTCTAAATCTCTATTGTGGAGGTCAATTCTAAATGTTTCAAAAATGTTTCATCCAATTCTATTTCTAAAATCTTTTTGAATTTTAATCATTAGAGAACACTCAGCATCAGCAAAACCTGTAACTCAGTAAGGATTTAGTTGATCATTAAAATTTTTACCTTTAGCTAAAGTAGAATAGTTTTTTTTTTTTTTTTTTTTTTTTTTTAAAAAATT
>Ga0209772_10000020_pt1 | contig 34260 bp, 36 predicted proteins | sample BogFormECP03_OM1_FD_188235 | JGI IMG/M metagenome (GOLD analysis project Ga0209772, IMG submission 188235) | Bog forest soil microbial communities from Calvert Island, British Columbia, Canada - ECP03_OM1 (SPAdes) (version 2) | ecosystem: Environmental > Aquatic > Freshwater > Wetlands > Bog ... | reverse complement strand
TCGTAACAAGGTAGCCGTAGGAGAACCTGCGGCTGGATCACCTCCTTTCTAAAGTAGTCGTGGCTCAATCCGCTATGGTGTGCGGACTATGCCACGCAAATGTATGCCGCGGTCCTCACGGACCGTAGGGATACACGTTCGGTTTACAACCTGGTTTAATCCAGGATTCGGGCGGATTCTGTCAGATCGTATCGAGTCAAAGGCAAATCAAATCTATAATTTTGCGAAGGGCCGCTGATCACTCAGCGGCCCTTTTTGTTTTGCTGGGTAGATAGCCGCCGATTTAGAAGCCGAAGTCCCTCCTGCCATAAATATGGTATGATCTAAATATGCGCACCACCGTGGACATACCCGATCCACTCTACCGGGAGCTGAAATCGAAGGCTGCCCGGGAGAAAAGCTCCGTGAAGCGACTGATTCTTCGCGGCGTTGAAATTGAATTACGCGGTGGCCCTAAAAAGCGCAAGCGCCGCATCTCTTTCCCTATTGTTCCTTCGAAAAGTCCGGGCACGCTTGAGATCGATAATGCCAAGATCTTCGAACTCATTCCTTTTCCCTGATATTAACGTTTGGTTGGCTCTCTCGTACGAGCGGCACCTGCATTATTCCGTTGCTCACGCCTGGTTTGCATCACTCGGCGACGATGCGCGTATCTGCTTCTGCCGATATACTCAGCTGGGTTTGTTGCGCCTCCTCACAACCGATGCGGTCATGGGCGGCGCAGACAAGGTCCTGAGTCAAGCAGAGGCTTGGCGAGCTTATGACCGATGGCTGGAGGACGACCGCGTCTTCCTCGCCGAAGAGCCCTCCGCTCTCGAAATCCGCTTCCGCGCTTTTTCTCAGCAAAGACGTCCCGCGCCGAAGGATTGGTCAGACTCGTATCTTTTGGCTTTTGCTGAGACAGTGGACATGAAGCTCGTGAGCTTTGACCAAGCCCTTCGCTCCAAGTCTCTTAACCTCGTGCTTCTCACTCCTTGATGTCTGAGCAGTGGCCGCCGCCCCGTGTCAACTTCTAATCTTTGTTTTTGGCGACATCCTCACACGGCGTGATGATGTATGGCCGCATCATTTCGTTGTCTTCGTGCTCGAGGAGGTGGCAGTGCCAGACGTAGCGGCCGGCAAACCCTTCAAACTTTACGATGATTTGGGTGACGGTGAGGGATCCACGCGGACGGTGTCCTTCCATCCCTGTTCGCCCGGGGCTAGTTCCGCAGGCGGCCCAGTAAAGACGATCTTTTTCGTCAGCTGGAGACTGCGAGGTCGCCCGACGTCACTTTTGCCGGAACTCTCGGCGACACAATATCCGTGCTGGGCAATGAGGTCGTTGTAACCGTTGGCCGCCTGGCCGCCGGTACGCAGCAAACCGTCTCCATCAACACAACGGTTTCCTCGGGCCGCGGCCAAAGCGCTTTGGTGGCGACCTTCGCCATCGTTTCCTCCTCCACGGCTCAGCCGGTCTTCACGAATCTCGTGGCGACCTCCGTGCGCCGTTTCTAAGAACCTTTCATCGTCTAGCACCCCGCGGCAGGATGGAAACATTCTGCCGCAATTTTTTTGTCAGTGAAACTAAGGCGCTCGCCTCGCGCCGTGAATGGCGCTGCGGTTTACCAACAACCCTTATGGAACCGGCGAATCTCGATTCCTCGCGCAGCCAGCTCTTCCAGGAGCTGTGAGGCACCAGTCGAAATCTCCCGGTCTCCTGGCAAGATAACTGCCCACTCTAAATTCTCCCGGAACTCCTTTGCACGGATCTCCCAAAGGCCAAAGGATCGCGATTTCTCTTCGCCAATCTGCACAACCGACCAATGCCGCGCCAGAGCCAACGCCTCCGCTTCGCCAGGCTGCGGCCCGCTCAGAATAAAGTGATTGTTTCCGTGGACCAGGATACCCACCATTTGTTCTGGGCCTCTCGCAGCAGCCTACACCGTCCTGGACGAGTTTGAACGCCGATGCCGGATAGAAGGAAGCAGCATGGCTGGCGCACAATCCCTCATGTAAAGAGCACGCTGTGCTCGCGCTGCTTCAATAGATTGAGATGAGGGGAAGAACCATGAATCCATTCCGAATCGTTGCTATTCCAACGGAAGTTGCCGAAGAAGTCCGCTCCACTATGCGGGCGCCCGTCTACGGTTTCCCGGCCCACAAAGAGCTTTCTGTGGACGCCGCGCCCTGCCGCCACTGCCTTGACCTTACGATCCCCGGCAAAGATTCCAGAATTCTCTTTACCTATGACCGCTTCGCGGGTATCGAATCGAATCCCCAGCCGGGTCCGGTCTATATCCACGCCGAATCTTGCGAGCGCTACTCAGAAAGCGGGCCCTTTCCTGAGGAGCTTCGCGGCAGCCCGCGCACACTCGAAGCGTATTCGCGAGGCCGCTGCTTCGTGGCGCAGGAATATGTGGATGACGGACAGTTCGAACCGGCCATCGAAAAACTATTCGCTGATGCGCGCGTCGACTATCTCCAGGTGCACAGCACAACAGCGGGTTGTTTTACGTTTCGCATCGAGCGAGCGGGGAACAAGGAGCCACTCGGTAGCAAACTGGCGAGCGGCGAAGTCGCTGCTAAAATTTAGTCCTACTCAATCGAAGAGAAGGCACGGAGGCGCTTCGGAGCGCCTCCACATGCCCTCCAAATCAATCCGCCCAGGCCAGATACCCCGGCATAACGATATTCATGATGGGAACGATCAGCATGATTCCCCACCAACTTGGCTTGTTCCGCGCTTCGGCAATGCCCATCCACAAAATAATGAAAATCACGATCTGCACCAACGGAATGAGACACAGGATGATCCACCACGCTGGTTTTCTGGCGATGTTGCACATCAGAAAGATGTTGCCGATCGGAATCCACGCTAGCCATCCATTTTCCGTATTGGTCTTCTGCGCGATCGTTTGAAGAGCCAAAGCCATATAGACATAAATCGCAATCCCAAGTAAGAAAAAGATAAGGAAGAAACCGCCCATCATGGCTCCGGCAGCGCGGCTGCCGTTATCCTGCGCCGCGACATTACCGGCGGGAAAAAGGACGGCCACCAGCACCAGCAGCCAGCTCACTCGCGAAAGAATGTTTTTTCTTGCTTTCATCAATATTCCCCTCCGAGAAATTTAACTCTGCGAGAATCGCGTTTCGTCCGGGAAGACTGGCAGCCTGATCAGAAACCAACGCCATGCGTCTCCGCACCAAATCGCTCGCTGATCGAACGAAACAGGCGCGCAGGTGTCAGTCGGTATCCGGGCTACTATTGTTCGCACTCTAAGCAAATTGACGGGGACTGTCAAAGACTTCGGCGTTTAACGGGTCCGGCTGCGCTCAAAGCGTTAAGGCGGGTTCCCCCCGGCGGCCTTTGAAAGCAGCTGTGACACACGCGCTTTTCCACGCATCGAATGAGACGAAACTGAAGCTTTCCTGACGAATGGAAGGCCTTTTATGCATCCAGAAAAAAAACAACAAACGATCATCCGCAAGCCCCTTCTTACGGCCCTGCTCGATTCTTCCAAAACAACCCGACGGGCTGAAATCAAGCAGATTGATTTCGAGCCCGGCCAAGCCACCGGACTTCACGATCATCCCTGTCCGGTTGTTGGTTACATTGCAAGCGGTTCGGTCACTTTTCAGGTCGAAGGCGAGCCCGTGAAGACCTTGCACCATGGCGATGCCTTTTTTGAACCGCCCAACAAAAGAATGCTGCATTTCGACAATGCTTCCGATACCCAGCCTATGACTTTCATCGCATTCTATTTGCTGGACGAAAATGAGCATGAACTGATTCGCATGCTCCCCTAATTCTCCTGCTCGCCAGCCGGCGATTCCTCTTTCGACCCGATTGCCGCAACGATCCGCGCCAATTAGTGCAGACTCTAACCATGAAGGTTTTTACGTTTGAATCCGAGCTTCTGCTCCAGCGTCGCATCGATGAAGTGTTTGGCTTCTTTTCGGACGCCGGCAATCTCGAAACGCTCACTCCGCCCTGGCTCAATTTCCATGTCCTCACGCCGCAGCCCATCCGCATGGCCGCGGGCACGCGCATCCAATATCGCCTCAAGCTTCACGGCATCCCCATCCGCTGGGAAAGCAAAATCTCCGCCTGGGAACCACCCCACCGGTTTGTAGACGACCAGCTCCGTGGCCCCTACCGTCTTTGGCACCACGAGCACACCTTCGTCGAGCGCGAACGCCTCACCGCCGTCCGCGATCAGGTAACCTATGCCGTTTTCGGCGGCGCCATCATCAACAAGCTGCTCGTCGCTCCCGACGTCCGCCGCATCTTCGCATTCCGGCACGAAAAGCTGCGCGAACTCTTCCGCTGATCCTGGTTTTGCGCCCAACGATTGGTGCCGGGCTCCCTTGAACGTCGCGAAGCCGGATTGCAAACCGCCATCCTTCGGAGTAACCTCTGCCCAGCCTCACCCCGCCACTCCCCATTTATGGTTTCGTGCGGCGAGGCCAATCTTCAGGGAGTTCGCCCTAGCCCCCGCCGAGGAGGACGCTCTATGTCGACAGAAACCAAAGCCATCGTCCGCCGCCTCTACGAAGAAGTCTGGAACAAGCGCCGCCTCGAAGTGGTTAACGAAATTATCTCTCCCAGCCATGGGCTCAACGACCCGCAGCTGACCGGCTCGGCTGTCGGCCCGGAAGCCTACAAACGCAACGTCACGCAGTTCATCGCGGCTTTCCCCGATTTACATATCACTGTGGTGGACATGATCGCGGAAAAAGACAAAGTCGTCGTTTCCTGGAGCATCTCCGGAACACACAAGCGGGAATTCCGCGGCATCCCCGGGTCCAATAAAAAAGTCTCCATCGAAGGTATTACGATCAATCACCTCGCCAACGGGAAAATCACGGACTCCGACGTCAGTGCGGACTATCTCGGCTTTCTTCAGCAGCTCGGCATCGTTTCCGGCTTTAGCCAGCCAAAAGGCGTCGCCGCCCGCTAATCTCCGATAGAGAAATCAGTTCACCGGGATCTCTCGCACGCGGCGCTTATCAGCGTGTCCACGGCATATTTCCCGCCGTGCGCGAAAAAATAGGCGCGGACCTTAAGCAGGCCCGCGCCCTCTTTGTCAGTCACAATTTACTAGCACCCAGTAAAGGAAATAAACGCCCCCAGCGCGGAAGGCAGCGTCGGCGTGAAGGGATCAAACGCGAACGATTTGGAGACATCGAATCCTGCGGACTTCGCGGCGGTGATATCCACAAACGGTGTTAGCGCCGCCACTGCCTGCTCGATCCTGTTCCAGCACAACGTTCTTTCATACCCATTGTTGTTGGGCGGAGCGATGCTTTCCGCCACGCCTTGAATCCCCGTGATTGCCGCAATCGGGCCGCCGTTCACGGGCGCCACGTCTCCACCGATAACACGGGCCAGTGTCCGGTGATCGCTTTCAATGCCCATGATGCGCGCGGCGGTAACCCGCAAATCCGAGGTGCTGAAATGGCGCACGCCGACCAGATACGCGGCAATAAACGCATCTTCCAGCGTGACCAGCACATTCAATGTCGTCTGCGTGTCCACAAACATTCCGGCAGGATAGAAGAAGGATTGGAAAGGAGAAGGGTCGTCGGTCACTGATTTTTCCAGGAGATAGTGCGACATCTCCTCCTGCCGCGCCGCCACCAGATAGCCCTGGTCGTCGCTCGGCAAATTTGGGAAGAAAGGAGCCGTCTCGATAATGTTCGTGTACGTCGTCACGGCCAGCGCCTCTGCAATTTCCGCGGCAATCAGGATGTCGTGATCGCGCCGCCGCAAATACTCGTCGTCATGATCATGATCGTGGTCATCCTGCTTCGTCTTGAAGGGTTTCGTTCCCGCGGACGCCAGCTCCACAAGTCCGCCCAACGCCAAAGCGCTGCCCGCCCCAACCGAAGCCTTTCTCAAAAACGATCTCCGGTCCGTTGTATGTGATTCTTCCGGTTGCAAAGGCACACCATTACCATCTCGCGAATTCATCGCTATCCCCCAGAATGAATTTCGTGGAAATCCAACCGAGCTTTCAGTCCACCCCGGAATTCCCCGTGTTAACTACTACTCCGGAACCTGGGGAGCGGATGAACAAAAGCCGTCCATTAAAGTATTTCTTCTTGAATTGCGCCCGTACTCTTTGCGTTTGTACGCCCTTTTCAGGCTGTACACGCTGGAGACAACTGCTTACTCATCTCGAAGAACTTGCATAGGCTCGACGCGCGCCGCGCGAATTGCAGGAAAGAGCGAGGCAAACGTCGCCACTATCATCACCGCCAGAATCACCGTCAGTAGAGTCACCGCGTCCGTCGGCGACACGCCATAGAGCATTCCAGAGAGAACACGCGTGAACGCCGCCGCAAGAAGCCAACCCGCCGCGCAGCCCAGCAAGGAAACTCCCAGTCCCTGAAACAGGAACTGTTTCACGATCTGCCCGCGTAAAGCTCCAAGCGCCAGCCGCAAACCGACTTCGCGCCGCCGCACGTTCACTGCATAACTCAGCGTCCCGTACAAGCCAATGCAAGCCAGTGACACCGCGGTGACCGCAAAAAAACTCAAAAGTATGGTGCGCAGCCGATTTTCCGCCAGCGCATCGGAAAAATGTTCCTCCAGCGGCCGCATGTCGTACACCGAACGCGTCGGCTCCACTTCGTGAATCTTCCCTCTTACCGATTCCGCCACCGTCATCGGCCCATTTTCCGTTCGCAACAAAAAGTAGCTCCCTGGCTCCGCAACCGGCGCGCACCAGTACACCGTCGGCGCCGAAGCCCGCTCCAGCCCTGCCTCGCGGGCATCTCCGGAAATTCCCACAATCTCCGCGTTCCCCGAGTATCCAAGATTTGTCGCCACCAGGTGGTGCCCGATGGCCTCCGACCCGGGAAAGTACGCGTTTGCGAACGACCGGTTCACCACCACTCCCGGCGCCCCTTCCGTCTCCCGGCAAACCTCTCCCGCAAGCATCGGAATCGCCATGGTGTTGAAGTAGCTCGCGGATACGTACCGGTTTTCTGCGATGATTTTTGGCTCCGCTTCCGCTCGGCCTTCCGCTAGTTTCAGTTCCGTCTCGAATTCGTAGGGCACTCCCGGCACACCCACTGAAATGGCCGCTGCATCCACTCCGGGCACGCTTCGCAGCGCTTCCAGAATCCGATCCGTCCTCTGTCGCAATCCCTTCATGTCCGCTGTTTCGCCCCAGCTCATGCTGATTTCCAGCGTCAGGATGTGGCTCGTGTCGAATCCTGTGGATACCCGCCCTAGCTCCCGGAAACTCCGAAGCAGCAATCCTGCCCCCGCCAGCAGCGTCACTGCCAGCGCCACCTGCACTCCCACCAGCAGCCATTGCAGCGGGTTCCGCGTCGAAACTTGCGTCCGGCTGACCTGCCCCAGCCCTCCTGACAGATTCTTCCGTGTGCTTCGAAGCGCGGGCAGCAATCCGCAAAGCAGCGTCACCACCAGCGAGCATCCCAGCGAGTACAGAACAATCCGCCCATCCAGTCGTATTTCTTCCACCCGCGGCAGGCTCGCGGCCAGTGACCGAAACACGCTCGACGCCCCCGTCGCCATTACCAATCCCAGCATCGCTCCCAGCAGCGCCAGCACAAACGTCTCCGTCAGCAACTGCGCCACAATGGCCCCTCGCCCTGCACCCAGAGAAAAGCGCACCGAGATCTCATGCTGCCGCTGCGTCGCCCGCGCCAGCAGCAACGCCACAATATTCGTGCACGCTATCAGCAGTAGCAGCGTCACCGAGCCGAACAATACCCACAACGATTCTCTCGCCCCTCCGACCGTTGCCTCTTTGAGCGGTTTGATTCTCACGCTCAGGTCCTCGTCCGTTTCCGGATATTGTCTTCCGAGTTGCGCCTGCACCGTCGCCAGGTTGGCCCGCGCTTGTTCCACGCTGATTCCGGGCTTCAACCGTCCGACTACGCTGTACCACGTGGACCTTCTGTCCTGCGCATGCTTCGAGTCCGCGGGAACCGGCGACCACAGATCCACGTCCCGGTTCGGAAACAAAAACGATGCCGGCATCACTCCCACAATCGTGTACGAGTTTTTTCCAATGCGCAGCTTTTTCCCGATCGTTCCCGGGTCCCCACCGAAGCGCCTCCGCCAGAACCGGTCGCTGATCAGCATCGCGTCCGGCCCTCCCTCGTGTAGTTCCTCGGAACTGAAATCGCGCCCCATCGCCGGCGCCACGCCCCACACTTGCAGGAATCTCGGTCCCACCGCTGCCTGCGTCACTTTCTCCGGCAGTATCCCCGACGTCTCCGACCCATCTTCCGTGAAATACCCCGTCATCGCCTGGAACGTCGAATTCATCCGGTTCCACTCTTCCAAACGCACCGGCGCCACCGCCGTCACCGGATTGTCCACCTTCACGTGCTTCTGCTCGACCACCATCAGTTGGTCGCCGTCTGGAAACGGCAAAGGCTTCAGCAGAATCGCATCAATTGCCGAAAAAACGGCGCTGTTCGCCCCGATCCCCAGCCCAAGTGTCAAAATCACGGTGATGGAAAACGACGGCGACTTGCGGATGAACCGAAATGCGGATTTCAGATTGGCTATCGTGCTTTCGACGATTCGCACGCGGTAGACGTCCCGCAAATCTTCCTTGATCTGTTCGTGCCCGCCAAATTCGAGAATGGCGCGCCGGCGCGCTTCTTCGGGTGTCATACCCGCCGCGATGTTTTCCTCCGTCAACTCTTCGATGTGAAAGCGAAGCTCGGAGTTCATCTGCTCATCGGAAGCGCGTTTGGGAAAGAAAGACCTCCACCAGGTCATGACTAACTCCTATTCCACCGTTTGAAGAATGTTGACCACCGCTCCCGCCAGCCGCTTCCAATTTGATTCTTCACTCGCCAGTTGCTTCCGGCCCTTCGCCGACAACTTGTAGAACTTGGCTTGCCGCCCTTTTTCTGATTCGCCCCATTCCGCGGCAAGCCACCCGCGTTTTTCCAGGCGATGTAGCGCGGGATAAAGCGATCCTTGCTGCACCTGCAAAACTTCCTTCGAAATTTGCCGGATGCGCAGCGAAATGCCGTAACCATGCACCGGCCCAAGCGCCACAATTTTCAGGATGAGCATGTCCAGCGTGCCCTGCAGCAGGTCCGATTTCTCGATCGGCATCGCGCCTCCTAGACGTTCTACCTATATATGCGAGGATGTGTAGATTGTCAAGGAGAAGCAAAAATGTGGGAGGAACTGCGAAGTCTGACTATGCCCCGGCGCCGCGCGCAGCGAGCTTCTTGCGAAGCCCCGGCGCCAATTGCGTCCCCAGGATTTCAATCGCGCGCTTCATCTTATTGTGCGGCAGCGTGGACACCCCCATCTGAAACGTCAGCCGCGAAATCCCGCCCAGAGACTTATCGAAGTACAGGATTTTCTTCTCCAACGCTTCCGCGTCGCCGACCAGCAACGCTCCCTTCGGCCCGCGCACCGCGTCGAATTTCGCGCGCGTCGTTGGCGGCCACCCGCGCTCTTTGCCGATTTCGGTGAACGTGTGCGCGTATCCCGGAAAAAAATCATCAGCGGCCTCACCCGTCGTGTCACCGAGAAAACCGATCATGTGGAGGCCCACGCGCAGCTTCTCCGGCGCGTGACCTGCCCGCCTCCCCGCTTCGCGATACAAATCAATCAGCGGCCGGAACTCTTCCGGCTTGCCGCCGATAATCGCCACCATTAATGGCAATCCGAGCATCCCCGCGCGCACAAACGAAGTCGGTGTCCCTCCGACTCCCACCCATATCGGCAAAGGATTCTGAAGCGGCCGCGGAAAAATAGCCTGACCCGTCAGCTCGGCCCGGTGCTTGCCCGACCAATGGACCTCGGTGTTCTCGCGGATCTTCAGCAGCAGATCCAGCTTCTCGGAGAACAGCGCATCATAATCCTCCAGCCGCAACCCAAAGAGCGGATACGATTCGATGAACGATCCGCGGCCCGCCACAATTTCCGCCCGTCCATTGGAGATCAGATCGAGCGTCGCGAATTCCTGAAAAACGCGAACCGGGTCCGCCGCGCTCAGCACCGTCACCGCACTTGTGAGCCGGATATTTTTCGTTCGCGCCGCGGCGGCGGAAAGAATCACCACCGGCGCGGAGTCCAGAAACTCCGCCCGGTGATGCTCTCCAATGCCGAACACGTCCAGCCCCACCCGATCGGCTAGTTCGATCTCTTCGATCAGATTCTGCATGCGCTCCGCCGGCTTCAGCTTGATACCCGTAGCCGGATCGGAAATCGCTGCCGCAAAACTGTCAATTCCAATCTGCATGAATAATCTCTCTCGCTTGCTGCCGGGTTAGATGGAGAAGTAGCAGGGAGAGACTCAGATTTCTCCGCACATCTCTCCCTCGACGCTTACTCCGACTTCGCCACAAACAGCCCTGCCAGATGCTGTTTGTTCCTGATGGCCACAACAATCCAGAGCGCGGTCACGATGGCGGCAAAGGGCAGCCCGGCGGGAGCCATAAATGCGTGGAAGGAAAGTATATTGACGATCACCGGACCCAGAATCACCAGCGCCAGCGGCACGAACCGGCCCACCAGCAACAACAACCCTCCAATCACCTGCGTGGCAAAAATAACCACCCAATAGGGAGACGCCACCACCGCGGCCAGGAACTGCCCCGCTACCCCCGCTGGCGGCGGCATGGGAATGAACTGATGAAAGCCGTTCAGCCCGAACAACAGAAAAGTTAGCCCCAGAAGTAAGCGTGCGATCAGCGATGCTATTTTCATTTTCCGTTCTCCTCCTTCCTTGATTCGTGTCGCTCAGTGACTCGCGTGCGTGTGCACTTTTTCCAGCGTTGGCGCCAGGAATTCCTGCACATCCACCTTGCCGGACCTCAATTGCGCGGTTCCCTCGGCGGAAATGATCGTCACATCGGTGACGCCCAGGAATCCGAACATCGTCCGTAGATAAGGCGCAACAAAGTTGAACGCGGCCAGCGCGCTCTCTTGCCCGTAGACTCCGCCGCTGGCAATCAAGACCGTGGCCTTTTTCCCCGTCAGCAACCCTTTCGGCCCGTCCGCTCCTCCATACGCGAAGGTTTTTCCTCCACGGACAATCTGATCGATCCACAGTTTCAGCGTCGACGGGATGCTGAAATTGTGCATTGGCACGCCAAAGACGTACTCATCCGCCTGCTGCAGTTCGGCAATCAGGGAATCCGAAAGCGCTATCGCCTCCTTCTGCTCCTTGGTCAGTGCCGCCTCCGGTGTTTGTATCGCTGCGAGCCAGATCACGTCGATCGGCTTCAGCCCCAGCGTGGTCAAATCCCGCTCGATCACCTTGCCGCCGGAATGGGTCTTCCGCCAGGTTTCCACAAATTTCGTGGTCAGCTTTCGAGAAATAGAACTCTCGCCCATGGGGCTCGAGTCGAAACGAATCAGTGTAGACATAGAATACAGCCTCCCAATCATCAGATGCAGCATACACAACAGTAGTTGCATAACTTATCACACGACATCTGTCTTGTAAACAACACTTTCTGTTATAATGATCCAGGAGGAGCAATGCTTCATCAAGACTGCGAACGCCTGGACCCACGGATTCGCAGAACCCGCCAACTCCTACAAGACTCCCTGCATCGACTCCTCAAGGAAAAAGAGTTCGACAAAATCTCTGTCCAGGACATCACGGAAGCCGCCACGCTGAACCGTGCCACCTTTTATGCCCACTATCCCGACAAATTCGCGCTCCTCGAAGAGTTCGTCCGCGTCAGCTTTTTGCGGCTCCTCGAGCAACGGAACGTGCGGTTCGACGGCACATGCTCGTCCGCATTTCGGGTCATTATCCTGGCCGTTTGCGACTATCTGACGGAAGTCGAGGACTCCCTCTCTTCGAAACAGCACCAATTTCAGCCGTTTCTGCAGGCCACTGTGATTGATCAGATCCGCCTCGTGCTGCTGGACGGATTTCGCCTCCATCCCATGGAGCGTCGCATCTCTCCCGAACTGATTGCCGCCACAACAAGCTGGGCTATTTATGGTGCTGTGAAACAATGGGTGAATAGCCCGGACCGCGTTTCGCAGGAAGAGTTCGTAACGGTCGCCGAGGAGTTGGTACACCCGATCATGATGGCCGGAGCGGATCCCGTGGCCAGCGGCGGCAGCTAAGCCCGTCCGCGCAGAAGTGATTTGCGCTACAAGACGGTTTCTCGCCTGCTGCTCGAACGGCCAGTTATAACTACCTGAACATGCTAGTACTTCGGCCCCATTTGGGCGTCTGCGATAACTCCTAAAATGGAGCTATGACCAGGCCATCCAAGGGCGGCGCCGCTTTTCTGATGGTTTTCGGCGCGATGTTTTTGCTCCCCGGGCTGCTCTTCCTGATTTCGCTATCGCCGACGAAGCCCGGCACCACCATTAGCGGGGTAATTGCCGGCGCGGGCATAGCGTTGTTCATTTCGTCCATCGGCGCCGCGTTGATTCTTGCCGGTTGGTTTGGCTATCGCAACTCCGAGAAGCAGGCTGCCCGCCAGGAGTCCAACCGGAATTCGCCCTGGCTTTGGCGAGCGGATTGGGCCGTCCGCCGCGCGGAAAGCCTCAAGAAAAACAAGCAAATCGGCGCCTGGGTCGTGTGCATCGCCTGCAATGTACTTTTGATTCCCCTCGCTGTTTCCATCGCCCTGCAACCTGCCCAGCAACAGAATGCATCCACGCTCGTCGCGTTTCTGTTCTGTCTCCTCGGCTGCATTCCACTATTTTTTGCCGTGCGCGCTTCTCTTCGCCATCGCCGCTTCGGCGAAACGTATTTCGAATTGGATTCGCTGCCGTTTGCTCCGGGTAGCAGCGTCTCCGGCCGAATTCATCTCAAACTGGACGCGATCCCCCAGCAAGGCGTTGATCTGCGTCTTACCTGCGTCCGCCAGTTCGTCAGCGGTTCAGGCGAAGACCGCACCACCGTGAAAACCGTCCTCTGGAAGACCGGCGAAACCGTTCCTTCTGGCGCTATGGGCGTGGATCCCCTCGGCAGAACCGTTCCCGTCAATTTCGCAATTCCCGCCGATGCCAGCATCACTTACCACGACGATCCCTCCGACCAAGTTCTCTGGCTTCTCCATGCCAAGGCAGCCTTGCCAGGCGTTGACTACTCCGACGAGTTCGAGGTCCCGGTCTTCAGCACCTTGTACTCTCCAGCCCAAGGGGCATCTCAGCGGCTTGGCTTCTCGCAAACGCGGATGCAGTCGCGCTCAGCATCGATTGTTTCGCTCGCCGTATTTGTAGCGCTCGCTGGCGGCATGTTCGTGTGGCAGGGCTGGCGATTCGCTACGCTCAAATCCCTCGCGAATTCACGCGCTAACGCCGGCCGCGCGGCAAACAACGCGAAATCTGTTCCGAACGCCGCGAAGAAGCACGTTGCCGTTACGGCCCTGACGGACGCCGACGTGCAGCGCGTGCTGGCTCTTCCGCCGCAGGCCCAAGCGGAAGAATTGCTCGATCGCGCCATCGGCCACGACCCGCGCGCTCTCGATATTTTCGACCAACAAATCGCAACCTGGATCGGCCACATCCGCTCGACCGATAACATGAAGCAACTTGAACGCCGCTCCCAATTTTCCACTGACTTGCGCGTGCGCTATGCCAACGCGGACATCAATCTCACGCTCGACGGCTGGCAGAAGGACGAGCAGGCCGCCGACATGCTCATCGAGCGCGCAAAAACCGATTTGCAGTATCGCTCTGCCGCCGTTTATTTTCTTGGCATGCTCGCGGGGCGCGGCGTCGCCTACGACAAAATCCATCCCGTGCTTCTCGACTATGCGAAACACGATCCGGACGCGGCCGTGCGGCAGTGGGCCGTCGAAGGCATGCGGTATCTCGGCAAGGAGGAAGTGCTCGACGAATTATTCGAGTCCTTCACGCAGGATTCTTCCGACAGAGTTCGAGAACGTGCCGGCTGCAACATTTCCGATTGCGGAAATTTTACGCGCCTTCAGCGCATGCGCATGGTTCCCAAATTCCTGGAACTACTTTCCGACTCCAGCACCAGCGCGCAAACGAAAGCGTGGTCCTACATGGCGCTGCACGAAATTACGGATGCGAATGTGCCGAATAACCCGCAAGCATGGCAAGGCTGGTATGGCCAGCACGGCGCCGGAAAGCTGGCTGAATTCGAGCGGCTGGATTGGTGGAGCGTTCGCGGCGACGAGTAGCGTCCGGCCGTCTCTCGGCAGCGCCCTACTTTTTCTTCGGCTTCAGAATCTGCTCGATTTGCTGCGTGTGGTTGATGTCGTGGCCCGCCATCATGTGCAGGATGCGTTCGAGTGTTTCTTCGCCGCGCTCGGCGTGCATCCCGTGATGTTTCCACTGTTCAGGTGAGAGCGATTTGTAAAACGCCAGGTTCGCTTCGCGCACCACGCGAAAGTGCTCGAGACTCTTTTTCGGATCGTGCTTTGCGTAGTTGCGTGCAGCCGCCAAAGCATCTTGGTCATATGCCTGAATGGGCGTGCCCGGCGCCGCCAGGATCGCCCGCAAACGCCACGCCACGACGATTTCCGCGTCCGCCAAATGCGCCAGAATTTCTCCAACGGACCATTTCTCCGGCGCGGGACGTTTGCGCAATTTGGACGCGGGAGCGCCTTTCAGAAGCTTGCTCAACGCTTTCGCCGTCGCGGCTTGCGTCTTGAGCGGATCTTTTCCGTCAATGTTCTTCAGGATTCGCTGCGTATATTGCTGCGCGGTTTCTTGCACGTGATTCTTCCTTTTGCCTCAGATTTGGCCACTCACGGCCTAACTTCAAAACGTATTGAACAACCTCTTCCACCGTACCGTGCTGGGGTGCAATATCCCATTCGCATACGCGAGAAAACGATCGCCAATCTGGCCGGATTCCCACGCGCCGGATGGCGCATCCAGCGACATATAAATGATTAACGGCACGCCGATAATTTTATTGCGGGGAATGCAGCCCTCGAAGCGGCTGTCAAACGAATCGCCGCGGTTGTCGCCCATCACGAAATAACAATTCTCCGGAACCTTGTACGGCGTGTGCATCTGGTAAGGCTCAGTAGGCCCGGTCGTGTATTTTTCTTCCAGCTTTTGCCCGTTGATCCACACGGCGCCGTCGTGGATGTCCACGGTCTCTCCCGGCAGTCCAATCACCCGCTTGATCACGTCGGTAGCGTCCGGGGGAACCAGCGACCGGAAAATCACAATCTGCTGCCGCCGCGGATTGCGCCACAGCGGCACGTGCCAATTGGTGAAGGGCACTCCGGCGTCGTACCCGACGCGACTCATGATCAGGTGGTCGCCGATCAGCAGCGTATTTTCCATCGAGCCCGACGGAATCACGCGCGCCTGGCCAAGCGTTCCGTTAATCAATAGGAAAATCAGGATGACCCACATCCAGGCGATGACTTCGCGCTTGATGCGTTCTCTTCTGGGTAGAATTTCCTCTTCAGGCGCGGCAGCGGCGGCGCGGTCCTCTTTTTCTTTTTCTTTTTCGCGTTTCTCGTTCTTCACGTTGCACACCTCAATTTTGTTCCAGCTGACTTTTCAGCGGAACAGCCATTCTCGACTCACTCGCATGGTTCTAGTGTCCCGCTTAAGTCCAGCTAATCGCAAGCTCCGCGTAACCTTTTCCCGCTTCGATGGGAGTTGCAAAACGGGCCTGCACATTTTTGGCGCCCGAAATCTCCAGAGCCTTCCGGAAAAACCCAATGATGGCAAATCCGATGATCCGGTGTTGCTTTTCATATCCCGTATACCGGATCGTCGCATTCCCCGGCCCCGTCATCTCCACTCTAATCTCCACTCCCTGGAAGTAGGTCGCATGCACGGCGGCAATCCGCTTCAAAACGAATTCGGGTGAACCGAGCTTCACGAATACTTTGTAAATTCCGCGAAGCTGCCGCTCGATCACCGCTTCGGATCCCTTGATGAGCAGTTCCTCGTTGCCCCCGGCGGACTCCCGTATTTCCACTTCGAGAAACTGCGTGAACAGATCGAGCGGATACCAGCTGGAAGTGAAAACTTCGCCCTGGAATAACTTCTTGGCGTCCTCATTGAGCAGCGCGACAATTTTCTTAAAGCCCTCTTCTCCAGCCCGCTTTTTGACCATGGCGATGGTATCCAAAACGGCCGTTCCTTTGATTTGGACCATGCAGGTAAATCCTTCCCAAGCACTAAGTTAGAGCGCAGTAGCGGTCATTTGACCTTACTACAGCCGCGCGCGCTGGAAGGATCCCGCGCGCTGACCTGTGCGCTATCGGAAAGCGGGAGCTGCGCTTTTTGTCACCGCCTCTCTTCGGGCAATGTCCGCGACAATGGTTCGCGAGCCCATGTAGAGGACAAATGCCAGCGCTACACAGAGAACGGGAATGATGAGCATTGCTTGTTGAAGGCCGACGGCGCGGAACGTTTCCGTAACCGAGGCAGAGCCCGCGAGCGCGGCGGCGCGGTGGGCGAGGACATCGCTCAGTTTGCCAGTGAGCAGCGGCCCGAAGGACGCGCCGCACATATACATCGCCATGAAGTAAATGGCCATGGCGGATCCGCGCTGGTTGGGCGCGACGATGTCCAGGATGGCGGAGTAGACGAGGCCGTAGTAGGTGGTGAGCGAGGCGTAGGTGAAGGCAAGGAAAACGATCGCCATGTATAGAGATCCGGCAGGTTGGAGGATTCCGGCGCATGCAAAAGGAATCGCCACGATGGCCAACGCCGCTGCGCAGAGCATGCGGGCGTCTTTGCGGCGATGGACGACGGAATCGCCCAGAAAGCCCGCGATCAGTCCGCCGCTCACACCTCCAGCAAGAAAGATTGCTCCCGAGGCGACTCCGGAACGCGCGACAGAGAGGCCGTGGACGCGGGTCAAGAACGCCGGCAGGAAGATTGCGAATGCATATTGGTTGAAATTCAGGAAAACGCCGGACGCGATGATCCACCAGATTGTGGGGATGCGCAGGACACGCCACATCGAGGCGCGCGCGAGCGGCTGGGGATGGAGCTCGCTCGCGCCGCGCTGGGGTTCGTGGAGCATCAGCAGGGCGGGGACGAGGAGCAGCGCCGGCAACGCTGCGAAAATCATGGCGGCTCGCCAGCCATAGGCTTGCGCGATCGGGCCGCTGAAGAAATTGCCGAGCGCGGTGCCGATGGGAACGCCCATCATGAAGAAGGCAAGTACGCGAGAACGTTTGGACGGGGGAAAAAGATCGCCTAACCAGCTCGTTGCCGTCGGCGCACACGCAGCTTCGCCGACTCCTACGCCAATGCGGGAAAGGAACAGCATTGCGTAGGTGGTGGCGAGTCCGGCTGAGGCGGTTAGCGCAGCCCATATGACGACTCCCCAGGCCAGAAGCTTTTTGCGGCTTGCCGAATCGGCCACGCGGCCAAGGGGAACGCCGACAAGTGCGTAAATCCAGATGAAAGCGCTGCCGAGAAGGCCGATCTGCGTGTCGTTAAGGTGGAACTCCCTGCGCATTGGCTCGACGAGGGCGGCCGGGGCGCCGCGATCGTAGAAATTAAGAATGTTGATGGCGAAAAGAACGACGACGGAGAACCACAAGGCTTTCTGTTGGGGCTTCTGAGACAAGGCGGCAGCATGCTAGCACGGCTTGGCAAAGATGTTCTTCCCTAACCAACTCCCCAGCGCGCAACCCTCCACTTCACCCCAAAAATTCACCCAACCACTCCCAAAAAGTCTTCTTCCGTCGGGGTTCCTCAACGACATTTTTCGGCAACCGGTTCGAGCTCCCGTGTCGGGGTGCCCCACCCTCGGTTTTTGAGGGTGGGGTTTTTGTTTGTGGAATCTTCCTCGCGGCATCATTCGAGCGCATGTTCTTCGCGGCGGGGTTCCCTGCCATCATTCGTCCTCGTCCACTCTCCGGCGCCTGCCAATACCCATAAACGCATCGCGTCCCTCTCCGCGAACAATCATGCGTATCATGAATCACCCCATCAACCACCGCCGTAAGGTGTTTCGACACGCTCACAACCAATCTCCCCGCCGGCAACTCATCCGCCCGCAAATGCACCGTACATCCAGACCCAATCTGCATGGTAGGTGTCCAAACCCACCCCAGCGATTTCATTACCCTCTTGATCGAACTCCGGTAAACCCCAGTCCGCGCATTACTAATCCCCCGTTTCCGCGTCCCAGTCCGCTCATGCACAGCAGCCCCGTTCACCCGCTCATAAATCTCCTGATACTCCCGCCCGGTAGCAATCGCAATGGCCCGTACAACACAATCCCCAGCCGCCCCCCGATACCCAGCTGCCGCCCGTCCCCCATCATCAAATCGAAAATGTTTTCCCGCGCCCCTCAAACCCAAACTCACTCCTCCTGGCGAAATCCTCCACGACGCAAAAACAAAATACCACGTGAAGCGCACGCCGCCTCATTCAACTAATCCGGAATTTTATTTTTACATAACTGGCGGGTGGTGGGCGCGAGGGTTCCAGGCGAATGGCAAGGGCAGAAACAAAAAGGAAGGGGGACAGAGGACGGGAGGGAAGGCCCCTGCCCCGGCTGGTTTAAACTCCAGCCGCTTGCGCCGCGCCCACCTGTTGCGCAGCAGCCAGCACATTTTGGCGCAACGCGGCCAATTGCGCCGTCTGCGTGTTGATGGACTCCAGCGCAGCGAGAAGGAAGGAACCCTCTGCGAGGGTGGTCCATCCCGGCCGGTGAATGATCTGGAACAGCATATCAATGTCGCTAGTGTTAGCCAGCGCGGCATGTGCCGTCTTCATGGTCTGAATGTGTGTTTCAATTTTGGACAGTGCGTTCTTTTCCATTTAGGCTTACCTCACACGAGACGCGGCCTGCCGTCAACGTCATGCGCAGCCCACCCCGGCAAAAGCCAGAGGAAAGCTGCCCAAAAATCGCCGCAGCTAGACACTACGTCTCGTCTTTCAACAGTTAGTGCGCCTGCCGCCCTGATCGTTTCAGTACCACGGACTTGGACGGGTTGGGCAGAAGAATATGCTGACACCGAGTAGGGCGCCGCACCCTTGGGTTTTTCAAGGGTGCGGGTTTTGACTTTCCTTTCTAAATCCTGCTATTCCATTAATCGAATTGCTTGCCTGATTACAAGAGGTGCCCGATGACTCACGTCGAAACCGTACAGCGCTTCCTCGACCGCATCAACCAACGCGACCCGCAAAAACTCTCCGAACTGATGACCGAAGATCACCTCTTCACGGATTCCCTCGGCAATTCCGTCCGCGGCCGCGAACAAATGCGCGCAGGCTGGCAAGGCTACTTCGCCTTCTGCCCCGACTATTGGGTCTCCCACCAAGAGATCTTCGCCAACGGCAACCTAGTAGCCGTATTCGGAGCAGCCGGCGGCACCATCGCCCGCGACACCCAGCTCCCCCCAGAAAACAAGTGGCGCACCCCAGCCTCCTGGCTCGCCATAGTAGAAAATGGCCTGGTCAAAGAGTGGCGCGTCTACGCCGACAACAAACCCGTATACGACATCCTCGCCAAATCCAAACCCAAGTCCTGACCGGCCGTAAACAGAGTTCCCAGACTTTTCCACTGTTTTCCACAGCCGACGCGAATACCACTCCGTAAGCTATTGACAATCTGTTAACGTATGTGGTAACATTCATCGTGTTACTCAGTCACCAGCCCCGCCAGACCCCGCATCACTCACCGCATCGGACCAATTCGTTCGCCTCAAAACCTCCAACAACTCCTTTAGAATCAACACCTACGGCGTCACCTCTAACTGTTGATTTTAAACGGCTTACGGGAAATCTAAGTCTTTTAGATGCAACACTTATAGAAAACGGGGGGAGGGGGTTATCGCATAAAACTGATCCGTGCCGTTTGCAACGCATCAGAATTCGACCAAAAGAAAGAGGGGCACGATGTATCGTGCCCCTCCATGTGGACTCTGTGCGTGTCGCCGAGCGGAGGAAAGGCGGGGCAAGCCCCGCCCCTACGAAGATTGGGCGTTAGGGTTTGGTGATGATGCCGCAGGCGATGCGGGCTGGGGCTGCGCTTCCTGTGCCACCGGAAACCGCGTGGATGACGATGGCCGTGCCGCCATTGCTGAAGACAGAGTGGTCGTCGTCGCCGAGGGTTACGTTTGGCGCGATGACGGTGACGTGGGCAGTGCCGTCAGCGCCGACGATCAGGGAAAAATTCGGGATGTCGCCGGCGGGCATTCCGTCGTGAGCATGTTCGGCGCCGCCAGGATTGAAGTGCGGGCCAGCGGTTTTGAAATCGGGAGGATCGCATTTTGCGACCTGGTGAATGTGCAGGGAGTGTTCACCCGGGGGAAGATTCTTGACGTCCAGCGTGATTTTGACGCCTTTCGGAGCGGGCGATAACACTGCTGACCCAACACTTTGGCCTTCAGGATTCCTGAATTCGACGGTGACCGGCTTGGAAGTGGCGCTCTTGTGAGATTCCTGGGCCTGGGTTGCGAAAGTCAGAGCGAAGAGCAGACACACCCCACTGACGATTGCTCTCATTGGTATTTCCTCATTCTCTTTCTGTAGCGGATTAGGGAGCTGCGCGAGCAGTCCTTATTCACTGTAACCTGACGGGCTTTGCGGGTATTCCCGGCTGTGCCTAGTCAGGCACGAGGAAAAGATGGAGCATACGTGCAGCAGTGCAATTGGGGCTTCGGAAAAGGGCGCAGGTCAGTCGTTGCGATAGAGGTTGGGAAATTCTTTTTTGAGGTTCGTGAGTTTGGGCAGGTCGTTGATCATGATGTAGGGCTCGTAGGAATGGAGCTTCAGGTAGTCCTGATGGTAATCCTCGGCGTTGTAGAAGCCCTGGAGGGATACGATTTTCGTGACGATGGGCTGCGAATAAATTTTCGCAGCGTCGAGCTGGGCGACATAGGCTTCCGCGATTTTCTTCTGCTCATCGGTGCCGAAGAAAATCGAAGAGCGGTACTGCGTGCCGTGGTCCGGGCCCTGGAAATTGAGCTCCGTCGGATTGTGGCCGACGGAAAAAAAGACCATCAGGAGCTGGCCGTAGGAAATTTGCGAGGGATCGAAGACGATTTTCACGGATTCGGCGTGGCCTGTGGAACCGGTGCTGACCTCTTCATAGGTGGCGGTGTTGGCGGCGCCGCCGGAATAGCCGGAAGTCGAAGAGATAACGCCTTTTACGTGTGCGAAAACAGCCTGGATGCCCCAGAAGCAGCCGCCCGCGACGACCGCCGTTTCCTGGCCTTTTGAGGCGGCGAGGGGAGCGTCGACTGCTGGGTGCGGAAAGGACACTTTGGCATCGGCGCGGCCGTCATTGGGCTTGGCCGTGGCCCAGGCAAGAACACCGATTCCAACGAACAATAAGACTGCAATCAGAACTGCGCGCATGAGGATGTCTCCGCAAAAACCATTCCACTAAAGTATACGCTTGCCGTAGGAGATTGGATGTTTTGCAGCTCTCTGGCGTTATTAGGATCAAATGCCGGCTGAAGCGCGACAGGCTGCAGAAAAATGAAAACTGGAACACGGCAAAGTTGCGCCGCATTATACGAAGCACCGAAAAACGGACCGAGGAGAGTTTTATGAAAATGCGTATTCGCATTGTTTCTGCAATCAGCGGGTTCTTGATCTTGCCGGCGGTTCTTTTGGCGCAGGTTACGCACGGGCAGAAACCTCAGCTTCCGGCGCCGTACACCACAAGGTCGGCGGACAATGGGCCGCGCAATGAAGCACCGCCTGCTGGTTTTCTTCCGACTGTGCCTGCGGGTTTTCGCGTGAATTTGTTTGCGGCTGGTTTCAAAAGGCCGCGCTGGCTGACGGTTGCGCCGAATGGAGATATTTTTCTTGCGGAGACGGGAGCAAACCAGATTGACGTACTTCGGGATCCGCAGCATACGGGAAGAGCGCAGCGGGAAGTGTGGGTGACGGGTGCGACGCGCGTGTTTGGCATCGCGTTCCACGACGATTATGTGTACGTGGGGAACATGAACGAGCTGGCGCGGTTTCACTATGACCCGAAGACATCGAAGCGGCTGGGCGAGGCGGAGCACCTCTTGAAACTGCCCGGCGGAGGGCACGACACGCGCTCGGTGGCGATTTCCCCCGACGGCAAGCACGTTTTCATCGGCGTGGGATCGGATTCCAACATTAATACCGGCGAAGCGCCGATTCGGGCGGCGATTACGATTTGCGACCTGGACGGGAAGAATGCGCGGCAGTTCGCGACGGGACTTCGAAATCCCGTGGGGCTGGCTATCGAGCCGACGACCGGGCAAGTTTGGACGACGGTGAATGAACGCGACGAGCTGGGGGACAATTTGCCGCCGGACTATTTTACATCGGTGAAAGACGGCGGGTTTTACGGATGGCCATACAGCTACATCGGGAGCAATGTGGATGACCGGGTAAAGCAGGAGCATCCGGATCTGGTTGCGCGCGCGATTATTCCGGATGTGCTGCTGGGAGCGCACGTGGCGCCGCTCCAGTTTGCGTTTTATACGGGGGAGCAGTTTCCGCGGAGCTATTGGGGTGGGGCGTTCATTGCGGAGCACGGGTCGTGGAACCGGGCTACGCGAGCGGGTTATCAGATTGCGTTTGTGGCGTTTAAGGATGGACAGCCTTCGGCGGATCCTGTGCCGTTTATGACGGGCCTGGTGCCCGATCCAAAGTCGAAGGACGTGCTAGGCAGGCCAGTCGGAGTGACTGTTGCGCCGGACGGGTCGCTGCTGGTTGTGGATGATGGGGCGGAAAAGATTTACCGCATTTCGGTGGCGAAGTAACCCGCGCTTAATTCACGTTCAGAGTCAATTGAATCGCTTGCAATTGAAGCGGCTTGCCCGATGCGGACGTCGCGGCGGGCACGACGGCGATCATGGATTGGCCCTGCGGGGTCACGACTGGTGGCGGGGGCGTGGTTGCGTAACTGCCTCCGCCACAGCCTGCGGTGGTCAGCGTCGCGAACAAAATTAGGGAAGCGAACGCGGCGCCCAGCGCTGTGCGCTTTGGGCGCTGAATTGTCTCAGCGTTTGCGCTAAACACTACCAGCACAAGTAAGAGGATGCCGCCAGCCACAGCCAACAGGAACGGTTGGCCGGGGAACGGCGTTGTGCGCAGGGCATCGGAGAAGGGAAGCATCATTGCGCCGCCGCTGGTGGTCACCATGACCGTAAACGGCGCGGCGTTCCCATTCGAGATTTGGAGCGTGGACGGTCCCTGGATACTTGCGCCCGTCGGTGCGCCTGAATACGTGAGGGAAACAACGCCGGTGTAGCCTGGCCCCGGCGTCATTTGAAGATTGAACTGAGCAGTTTGACCCGGCGCTACAGTTTGCGAGGTGGAGCCGTTGGGTGCTGGACCGGTCGTCAATGCCGGATTAGCGTTGCCACCTACATTGATGACCTGAGGCGAGTCGGAGGCGTTGTCGGTGAGAGTGATGGTCTCGGTGCGTTCGCCGGCGGCGAGCGGGGCGAAGGTTACGGTGATATTGCAAGTGGCCTTGGTGGCAAGCGAGCCGCTGGTGCAGGCGTTGGTGGTCGTGAAGTCGCCCATATTGTTTCCGCCGATGGCGACAGAAGTCAATTGCAGTGCGGCGCTGCCGGAGTTGGTCACAACGAGGGTGATGGGGCTGCTGGTGGTGCCTTGCGTGATGGTGGGGAAGCTAACGGGATCGGGGCTGGCGGTCACAGCTGGTGCGGGAGGCGGCGGGGCGACGCCCAAGCCGGAGAGAGTTACGGATTGCGGGCTACCGGGAGCGTTGTCGATAATCGTTACAGTGGCTTGCTGTGAGCCGGTGCCGGAAGCGTTTGGAGTGAAGATCACGCTGATGGAGCAGAATTTGTTTGGTTGAAGAACCGAGGGAGCCTGGCAAGTGTCGGTCTCGAAAAATTGGCCGGAGTCGGCGCCGGAGAGAGCGATGGAATTTACGCTGAGAGCCTGGCCGCCGTTGCTGGTGAGCGCGATCGTCTGAGGCATGCTGGACGAGCCGGTCTGCACCGAGCCGAAGGAAAGGCTAGGGGCTGAAAGCGATGCGGACGGGCCGCTGACGCCTTGTTGGCCGGGTGGAATGCTGAAAGTGAAAGCGCCGGCGATTTGCGGGATCGTGAACGGGGAGTTGGCTGTCTGGATGAAATAGCCGGTGACGGGATCTACCGTGTAGGCGATGGCTGTATTTGCGTCGGCACCTGAGCCGTAGTTAAAGGAGCCAGTGGGGTCGGGATAATAAACGGGAATGGAAGTGGCCTCTGGCAGAGGGGAACTGGCGGTTAACGTGAAATTTCCTGTTTGGAGATTCATGGAATAGATGTTTACGACGGCGGGGTTGTTGAGGTTGGACGTGAGGGCGTAAATGAACGAGCCGGTGCTGTCAATCCAAAGGCCTATCGGATAGAAGTTCTGGTTGAGAGTGACGTTGAACGGAAGAACCTGGCCGCCGATTCCAAAAGTGCGAATGTTTCCAATCTCAAGGACATTGTCCTGCGTTCCGGTGACGTAGTAGCGGCCTTGCGGATCCATGGCGAAGCTGTCGCCGCGCTCGTCGCTCGCGGCGCCTGCTCCGAGTCCAGTGATAAAGCCGGTTTGCGGATCGATCGAAAGGCCTTGAAATTCCGAGCCTTCCTGGATTGTGGGATTCTGCGATTGCGCATTGGGGCCCATGAAGATCAGAAATTCCTCGTTGTTGGGAGGTTGGGCGACCCCGATTGGAGTGGAATCGAGTTCGGTGGCGGAGCCCTGAACCGGAACAAGAGCAGGACCGACGTTCGTGTCCGGACAAGATATGGGTGCCGACGGCGCGATCAAAAACGTTTCCACCGAGGCGTCGCCGGGGTTTTTGCCGACGCGGTTGACGACCGCAATGTATTGGCCAGTGGGTTCTACTGCGATGAACATCGGTTGGTTGGTGGTGGGCGACGCAAACGGCGAATCGCAGACTTCCTGGAAGGCGCCCGTGGTGGAATCGGTGATTTGAAACATGCGGATGCTGTTGGTGCCGATAGCGAAGAGAAAGCGGCCCTGGACGTCGATGGTGAAACCGGAAGCGGGGGCCTGGCTCGGAGTAAGAAAGGGAGAGTTGCTAACGGGCGTGAGCGCGCCGGTTTGGTCGTTACGCACGGCGACGGCGCCTCCGGAGGAGAAAACGAAGGGTTGCTGGAGTTGGGCGCGGGCGGAGGGGACGTCTATACACGCGGAAATAAGTGCGAGGAAGATTAGAATTTTCCAATAATTCTTTGGGTGCGAGAGAGGGTTGTTGCACGGATCGTGCGAAAAAGCGAGTGTTTGGGCCATGTTCTTTCCTTGGCCGTCGAAAATAGAGCGGCACCTCGTGAAAACTGAGAGAGAAGCGATTGCCGATCCAAGGTAGACTGGAAAGGTTCCGGCGTCAACAAGAGATATCGAATTACTCAATACAAATAACGGTTTACATGCGGGCTGCTTTTGGCGGGAGGGAAGGCCCGGATTGATTGTGAATAAACATTAGTGTTGAAACTTCCGGTTTTTGCGGCTAACTTCCATAACTCATGCAACCAGCAAAACTTGATCTTGAAAAAGTGCCTGCGGAAAATGGGGCCTACCTCGTTACCCGGTTGAACGGAAAACTGAGTCTTGAGACGGTTCACAATTTCATACAGAGCCTGAGGCCCGAGCCCGCGCCCTACCTCGTGCTCGATATGAGCGGGGTGTCATTCCTGGACTCCGCGGGAGTTGGCGCGTTGATGTCGCTCTTCGTCAGCCGGCGGAATAGCGGGAAGTCATTCGCCGTGGCCGGGCTGGACACGCATGGCAAGGCGGTTCTGCAGGTTGCCGGGCTTACCAAGTTGCTTCCCAACTTTCCCACCGTCGAAGAAGCTCTCCAAGCAAAAAACTAGAAGTTTTCGCGCGCGCGAGAGGCTCGCTCGTGGTGCGCGCGCTGTTATACTGCGCCGCATGACGGAACCATCAGGATTTGAGCCGCAGGATCCCGCTTACCAGAGCCGCGTTCAGAATAGTTTCATACGCCAGGGGTTGATGCTGCATCTCGGAGCGGAATTGACAGCGCTTAGGCCCGGAGACGTGGAGATTCGCGTTCCGTTTCGGAGGGAATTGACTCAGCAACATCATTTCTTTCATGCGGGGGTTACTGGGGCGATTGCTGACAGTGCTTGCGGGTATGCGGCTTATACGTTGATGCCAGCGGATTCTTCGGTGCTCACCGTGGAGTACAAGATGAATTTGCTGGAGCCGGCGGATGGGGAGGAGTTGATTGCGCGGGCGCGGGTGATCAGGACCGGGAAGACGTTGACGATTTGCTTGGCGGATGTGTTTGTTCGCAAGGGTGGGGCGGAGAAGCATTGCGCGACGATGCTTTCGACGGTTATGTGCATGACGGGGCGGGCCGATAGGCCTCGGTAGCGGCAGGAGTCGAGAAGAGAAGCGCGAAGCTGACGCCTCGGCAAGGTCGGGCGCAATGTATTGCGCCCCTACAACGGACTTGGCGCACCGGATGGGTATCGGTAAGGCTTTAGGATTCGCGGAGGATGCGGATTAATTCGGCGGCGGCGTGTGGCAGGCGGGCGCCGCGGCGCGAGACCAGGTAGACGTGGCGCGGCATGTTCATCTGGCGGATTTTTACTTCCTTCATCCAGCCGTGTTCGATTTCCCACTGTACGCACATGCGCGGCACGATCGCTACGCCCATTCCCATTTGTACGAAGCGCTTGATGCTTTCGATGGTGGGCATTTCGATGGGCATTTTCAGCTCGGTGCGGTTGCGCGCGAAAAGTTCGATGACGCGGCGGCGGAACGGGGATTCCACGCTGTGAGCGATAAAATCCTCGTTGCCGAGTTCTTCGACGTCCACTTCGCGTTTTTTGGCTAGCGGATGTTTTGGCGGCACTACGAAGGTCAGCTCGTCTTTCAATACTTCCGTGGCCTGGAGCTGTGGCTCTTGCGGTACGTAGGAAACCGCGCCGACGTCGAGGCGGTAATTGAGCACTTCGTGAGGGATGTCGCGGGAAAACATGCGATGCACGCGGACCTGGACGCCTGGATGAAGGTGGCGAAACTTGGCGAGCGCCGGCATGAGGGCGTGAATGGAGCTTTCGTTTACTCCGAGGGAAAGCTCGCCGCGGCTTAGGCCTTCCAGTTCGGAAAGCCCTTTCTTTACTTCATCACGGAGATTGATCAGGCGCTCGGCGTAATCTTTCAGGAGCGTACCGGCGTCGGTCATGCGCACGGGGCGGGAGCCGCGGACAAACAGCGGCTGGCCGAGCCCGTCTTCGAGCTTGCGAATGGTGAGGCTGACGGCGGGCTGTGTGCGGTAGAGACGTTCGGCGGCGCGCGAGAAGCTGCCTTCCTTTGCAACCATCAGAAATACCTGGAGTTCCCCGAGATCCATGGCCGCTTCCTTTTCGACAGTATAAGACAGAATTATCAAAAGCAGAACAAAGATAAATTTGACCGTGAGGCACTTTTTCTGTCTTACTACTACCCAGGGGGGACTTCATGGACTCCGTACGCATTTTTGACACGACCCTGCGCGACGGCGAGCAGTCGCCGGGTTTCTCGATGAACACCGAGGAAAAGATCCGCATGGCGCGGCAGCTTGCGGCGCTGGGAGTGGACGTCATCGAAGCCGGGTTTCCGATTTCGTCGCGCGGCGATCTGGAAGCTGTGCAGCAAGTGGCGCGCGAAGTGCGGACCGTTCCGATTGCTGCGCTGGCGCGCGCGAAGCAGCAGGATGTGATCGCTGCGATCGAGGCGCTGGAACCGGCGGCTGCGCCGCGGCTGCACGTTTTTCTTGCGACTTCGGACTTGCATCTGCGCGTGAAGTTGAACATGACGCGCCAGCAGGCGCTGGATGCCATCAGCTCGATGATTCGTTTGGGACGCAAGCATGTCGGCGAAGTGGAATTTTCCGCGGAGGATGCAGGACGCACCGATATTGGGTTTCTGTGCCAGGTTTGCCAGGTGGCGGTGGATGCGGGCGCGACAGTTTTGAATTTGCCGGACACGGTTGGTTACGCTGTTCCCGATGAATACGGGGCAATGTTCGAGCAGGTGCGCGAGCATCTCGATGATCCTCAGGGGATTACCCTGAGCGCGCACTGCCACGATGATCTCGGGCTGGCGGTGGCCAATTCGCTGGCGGCGGTTCGCGCGGGCGTGCGGCAGATTGAGTGCACGATCAACGGCATCGGCGAACGCGCGGGGAACGCGGCGCTGGAAGAGATTGCCGTGGCGCTGGCGGTGCGCAAGGAAAGTTTTGGCGTAACGACCAACATTAAATTGGACGAGCTTTTCCGATCGAGCCGGATGCTTACAGAAATTACGGGCGCGGCGGTTGCGCCCAATAAGGCGGTTGTTGGAGCTAATGCCTTCGCGCACGAAGCGGGGATTCATCAGGACGGCATCATCAAGAATCCGCTGACCTACGAGATTATTTCGCCGGAGACGGTGGGAGTGCCGTCGCGGTCGTTTGTGCTTGGAAAGCATTCTGGGCGCAACGCCTTGAAGGTGGCTCTGCGCAATCTAGGTTATGAGCCGAGCGAAGAAGAGTTGGCGGAATGCTATCGCCGCGTGACAACGCTGGCCGATGAAGCCAAGCAGGTGCGTCCGCGGGATCTCGTGGCCATCGCGCACGAAGTGATGCGGCGGCGGCCGACGGCGGTTGCGGCGGAGGCAAGTTCCGCAGCGTAGCTGGTAACAGGCGCCAGCGTCTGTCCGGAGATCGTTTCGCATCGCGGGGCGAGGATATTGCCGCGCCTTCGGAGTTTTCGAGTCATTGGGGACCCACATGAAGAAGACTATTGTTCTTTTACCGGGAGACGGCATCGGACCGGAAGTGACGCGCGCCGCCGCGACAGTTCTGCGCGAGTGCGCGCACGAATTCAACCACGAGTTTGACCTGCACGAATTCCCGATTGGCGGCGCGGCGATTGACGCTGCGGGGACGCCGCTTCCGAACGAAACGCTGGATGCCTGCCGGAAGGCGGACGCGGTATTTCTTGGGGCGGTCGGGGGGCCGAAGTGGGATGCGCTTCCGGTGGGAAAACGGCCTGAGAGCGGGCTGCTGGACATGCGCAAGGGGATGGGGCTGTACGTCAATTTGCGTCCGGTGAAGTTGCTGGAGCCGCTGCGCGGGATTTCGCCGCTGAAGCCGGAGCGTCTCGGCGACCTGGACATCGAAATTGTCCGCGAGCTTGCGGGAGGAATGTATTTCGGCGAGCGTGGCAACGTCACGGAAAATGGCGTCGAGCGCGCCTGGGACACAGAGTCGTATTCCACGCCAGAGATTGAACGAATCGGGACGTTTGCCTATGCGCGGGCGGAAAGCCGCTCGCGGCGTCTGTGCTCTGTGGATAAAGCCAACGTTCTGAGCAGTTCGCAGCTCTGGCGGCGGACGGTCATCGCGATGAGCGGCGTCTACTCTTCCGTGAAGCTCGAGCACATGTACGTGGACAACGCGGCCATGCAGCTCACGTTGAAGCCATCACAGTTTGACGTGATTTTAACGAGCAACATGTTCGGCGACATTTTGAGCGACGCGGCAGCAGCGCTGGTCGGCTCCATCGGATTGATCCCGTCGGCGAGTTTCGGGACGGGCGCTCCGCTCTTTGAGCCGATTCACGGCTCGGCGCCATCGCTTGTGGGAACGGATTCGGCCAACCCGGTAGGCTCGATCCTCAGCGCGACGTTGATGCTGCGCGATGCGTTCGGCCTTTCTCTCGAAGCGGATTGGGTCGAGCAGTCGCTGCACCGCGTCCTTGCGGGCGGCTACCGCACCCCGGACATCGCCCAGCCCGGCGCCAGCACCATCGGCGGATCGATCTTCACCGAAATGCTGCGCGAAGAGATGCAGCGCACCCTGGAGCACGCCGAACGCTACGGCTGGGGTGTGTAACGCCGCGAACTCGACTCCTGCACCGCAGCGGAAAACCCGCTTTACCCGCTATTGATCCAGTCGAGTATTGAATGTGGATTTGAAGTCGAATGGTGGTGCCTGCCGTAAGAGACTCGGGTCTTGCTTTGCGGATAGTCCTTTGAACAAGGGATTGTAGTCCGAAGCAAGAAAGGAACTGCCCAGGTCAGCAGGGTCGTAGCGAATTTGAATAGGTTCGCCTGCTAGGCTTTCGTTCAGTTGTCTAACAAGTTCCTTATCGCCGTAAAGAACAAAGAATCCTGTGTAACGTACGCCCTCGACAAGATACTCGTATCCCAGGAAGCTCGCCGCGTGCCAGGATCTGCCGATAGTAACAGTTCCCAGGGAACCCTTTTGTAGGGTCGCGGGGACAGAAGGCCATTTGCAACTGCGGTAGTGGCGAAACAAAAAGCGAAGCTGCCAGAATAGCCAGGCCGAAAGGAAAAGAAATAAAACGAGCCCGAGTTCCCAGCTGAAGTCATTCGACTTGCTCATATTCCCTAGTCCGGTCTCGCTATTGTCCGCATCTGGTCACCCATGAACCCAAATATCTAGCATCACTTCCGAGCTGTTTGTCTACACGGAGGCTTGTGGAAAATTCCGTCCCGAAGACGCCTTTTCACCCGGAACGAGCTTACAAGCCAGGCTGCTTTCGGTTTTGACGACGTCCATCGCGGTCTGCGATTGGCTTGCGGTAAGCCTCTGAGGATGCTACTTTTACACTTTCCTTGGCGACCTACGCCCGCGCAGGTCGGGGGACACACAGCCGTGTGAAGGCGGGCGGCGGTTTGGCATTCGATCCTGAATGAACTGATTTAGGGTGCGAATCATTATTCAAACTTTCAGAACAGATTTGCGTGACTTTGCAAGGCGGCCAGACGCGGGCCGATGAATGGCTATGGCTGACCCAGCTTCCAACTCGAACGGCACGGCACGCGCCGACATAGCGTTGCGCCCGGCGACGTACTGGCGCGTCGAGGGCTCTTTGCTGGAGTTGGGGGCTTTGCGGCCGGTGGGGTTTTTTACCTGGAACGCGCAGAGTTTTGCCGAGCGCTGGGCACGGCGCGCGGGATTTGCCTGGATGACCCTGACTCGGCCGATCGATTACGCGGTCAACCGGACGCTGGCGACGAGGATACTGCATACCTTGCTGCGAGGGGTCAGCCGCGACCGGCTGGATCTTTTGGGCGAAGAATATTTTCACTACGTGCTAAGGCCGCAGCTTCGGCGCGAAGCGGTGGAAAAACTGCTCGAGGTGGTCCGGGGCGGTGAGCGCGTGGTGCTTGTCAGCCAACTGCTCGACCATATTCTGCGGCCGCTTGCGCAGCACCTCGGCGTGGAGTCGATTCTTTCCAACCGCATGGAATTTCGCAACGGCGACGCCAACGGGCGGTTGCTTGCCCCTGTTGTCCGTCCGCGCGGGCCGTTTGCCTGGCTGACCAGTGGAAACACTGACGGGCGCATCCCGCGAGAAAAATTACTGCGGCAGCTTGGTTGGACAAAGCATCCGGAACAGCTGGAAACGGCTTTGCAAAAAACTGTGCGGCCCACGCCTCCTGCAAGCAAGTCAGTCGCCTTGTTTGGAGAGGGAGTCCGGAACGGGCCGCTTTCAGTTCGCGAAACGCTTGCGAACCGGCACATTTTGTTGATTGGCGTGACTGGATTTATCGGCAAGGTCTGGCTCGTTGATTTGCTGGAAAATGTGCCGAACATCGGGAAGATCACGCTGCTGATTCGCAGAAACCGGACGACATCGGCGCAGAAGCGTTTTCAGAAAATCATTGAGGAGTCGCCGGCCTTCGACACGCTTCAAGAAAAATACGGACGCCAGTTGGGTGCGCTGCTTGAGGAGAAGGTGGAAGTCGTCGAAGGCGATGTAGGTTCGCCGGGGTTGGGCCTCGACGCGGCGACGCAAGCGCGATTGGCAAAATCGCTCGATTTGGTGGTGAACAGCGCTGGGTTGACCGATTTCAATCCGGATTTGCGCGACGCGCTTTCATCCAACGTGGATTCGACTCTGCGCCTGTTGAGTTTTTTGCGGAAATGCGATCACGCAGGATTGATGCACCTTTCGACTTGCTACGTGGTTGGAATGCGCGACGGGCGCGTTACCGAAGAATTGCAGGACAACTACAACCCCGCGCGCGATCCGGCATTCGATGCGGAAAAAGAGATCGCTTCGCTCCGTGAGACGATTCGCCGCGTCGAAGAGCGAGCGGAAAGCCTTGAATTGACGAAAGCGCTTCGGCGGCAGGCGCTCGGCAAGGGCGGCGATCCGTCAGTTGTGCCCGCCAAGGAACTGGATGGAGTTCTAAAGCGCAACCGGTCGCGCTGGGCGCGCAACCGCCTCGTGCGCATCGGCCTACGACGGGCGCAGCATCTTGGCTGGCCGAATACTTATACGTTTACGAAGAGCCTCGGCGAATCGATTCTCGCGCGCAGCAGCGGCGAGTTGCCCATCGCCATTGTGCGGCCTTCGATTGTCGAGAGTTCGGAGCGTTCGCCGTTCTCAGGATGGAACGAAGGCATCAACACTTCCGGGCCGCTTTCTTATTTGCTGGGCACGAATTTTCGCCAACTGCCCTCCAACGAACGAAAATGTCTCGACGTGATTCCCGTGGACATGGTTTGCCGCGGCATGACGCTGATCGCGGCCGCGGTTATTTCGCGGCGGCATGCGCGGATGTATCAGCTGGCGACTTCGGCCATCAATCCGGTGAACATGGGCCGCAGCATCGAGCTTACGGGCCTCGCGCACCGCAAGCATTACCGCACACAGCAGGGAATCGAGCACTGGCTGAAGGTGAAATTCGAGACCATTCCCGTCTCGAAGCAGCGCTACGAGCGGCTTTCCATTCCGATGCAGAAAGCGGTTGTCTCGCGCATCAACCGCGCGGCTGTTTCGCTGCACATGAAGAAGGCTCCGCTCGCCAAGACGGAGCGTGAATTAATTCGCGCCGAAAAACTGATCGAGCTCTACGAGCCGTTCATTCTGCACAACGAGCACGTCTTCGAATGCGAAAACGCACGGCTGCTCTCCGCAGTGCTTTCGCCCGAAGAGAAAGAAGTTTTTGATTTTGCCCCCGAAGCGATCGACTGGTGGGACTACTGGATCAACGTTCACATTCCGGCGCTGCGCCGGTGGTGCTATCCGCTCATGGAGGGCCGCCCCCTCGAAACGCGCGCTCCCCGCGAACTGGATTGGTCTCCGGAACATGCCCGGGCTGCTGTGGTCCCTAATTCTGCGACGCCGGACCCACTATGGCGATCTTCGTAACCGGTTCGACCGGATACTTGGGAAGTTATCTTGTCGCCGGATTGTTCACCGAACACCGCGACAAGCTGAATCTTCTGGTTCGCGCGAAAACGGAAGAAGAAGCACGAGAGCGGCTGTGGACTTCCCTTCAGCTCCATTTTGACTTTCGGGATTTTCTGGAATATCTGAACACGCGCGTGCGCATTTTTCGCGGCGACCTTACGGGCGAGCGATTCGGACTGTCCGACGACGAATACCATGCACTGGTGGACACGACGGATTCAATCATCCATTGCGCTGCTTCGCTGAACCGCAAGTCGGAGAGGCAGTGCCTCAACGTCAATCTGCGCGGCGGGCTGGAAGTGATTCAGCTCGGCCGGCGCGCGCAGAACCGCAACGGGTTGCGACGGTATTCGCATGTGTCCACGGTCGCTGTCGCGGGGAAGCGCCGAAACGAAGTCGTGCTGGAAGATGCGGCCATCGATTGGGCGCGTTCGGACTATGATCCCTACGCCCGCACAAAAAAATTCGGCGAGCACATGCTGCATCAGTTGCTGGCCGATGTGCCGCACACCGTTTTTCGGCCCGCCATCGTTTTGGGAGACAGCCGGCGCGCGGAGACTTCGCAATTTGATATGGTGCAGGCGTTTGATATGCTCGTGCGGCTGCCTGTTCTTCCGCTGCGTCCCCGGGATAAAATCGATATCGTGCCGGCAAATTACGTGAGCAAAGCGATTGTGACGATTCATCAGAAGGACGAACCCTCGCGCGGCATCTACCACCTGTCGTCCGGAACGGGCTCGCAGACGTACCAGGAATTAACGGATGCGCTCGCGGAAGCCGGTGGATGGCGGCGTCCTGCATACTGGCCATGGATTGGCGGCACTTTTTCGAGCACGGTGAATCGCCTTTCCAGCCGGAAGGGCGCCGTGGCCCATGGAGCGTCGCTCTTGAGAGTTTTCTGGCCTTATCTGGACTGGAACACGGTCTTTGACAACTCGCGCGTTGTAGCCGAGATTGGCGAAGCTCCAGCGAAATTTTCAACGTACGCTTTTCCGTTGCTGAAATTCAGCCGCGAAAACAAGTTTCGCTATCCGGCCAAACCCTGGCCCACGATGGAAATTCCTGAAAAAACCGCGGTTGCCGGGAGCGCACGCGCATGACGGATTTTCTTCTTGTGGCCTGGGTGAGCGCGCTCATCGAAGTCAGGCGATTTGGCTGGATGTTTGGGCTGGGCAAGCGCTGGATACC